>Ga0105048_10002147_pt1 | contig 31857 bp, 20 predicted proteins | sample MAT05_FD_78382 | JGI IMG/M metagenome (GOLD analysis project Ga0105048, IMG submission 78382) | Freshwater microbial communities from Lake Fryxell liftoff mats and glacier meltwater in Antarctica - MAT-05 | ecosystem: Environmental > Aquatic > Freshwater > Ice > Liftoff microbial mat | place... | reverse complement strand
GGCGGTCGTGGTCGAGTTCGTCATGGCCGACGCGACGCCATCGTTCGCCGAGACGGTGAAGGTGGTCGTCTCGGTGCTTCCGACGGCGACGCGGTTGGCCGTCGGGGCGAAGACGAGCTGGCGGATGGCGGTGGTGGCCTGCGCGGCGGTGCCGGTGAAGGAGTACTGTCCGCCGCCGAGCGCCGAGAAGCCGCTGGCCATGAGCGATGCCGGGGTGAACGAGCCCTTGGCGGCGGTATCGAGCGAAACGATGGTGGCGACCTGCTGTGCGGGGTCGGCATCGGTGAGCGTGAAGCCGCTGAAGACTGAGACGGTGGCGGTGTCGTTCACGGCCTGACCGGCGGAGGCGCCGCCGAAGGAGGGCGCGTTGTTGGCGGAGGTCGAGACAACGGTGGTGCCGTTGTCACAGGTTTCGATAGCCACGCCGTCGCTCACGCTCACGCTGAATGTGGTGGTCTCGGTCGAACCGACGGCGACGCGGTCGGCCGTGGGCTGGAAGACGAGGGCTTGGATGGCGGCGGTGGCGGCGGCGGCATCGCCGCTGAAGGTGTAGACGCCGTTGCCCGCGGCGGCGAAGCCGCTGGCGATGAGCGAGGCCGAGGTGAAGGCACCCTTACCGGCGTTGTCGAGGGCGACGGTAACGCTCAGGGTCTGAGTGGGCGCATCGGCATCGCTGATGGTGAGGGCGGAGAACGGCGAGACGGTGGCCGTGTCGATGACGGACTGACCAGCCGTCGCGCCAGAGATCACGGGCACCTCGTTGACGGCGGTGGTGACGACGGTGGTCGTGCTGTTGGTAGCGGCGGGATCGACACCGTTGGAGGCCGAGAGGGTGAACGTGGTGGTCTCGGTGGAACCGGTGTTCACGCGGTTGTCGGTCGGATCAAAGGTGAGGCGCGAGAGGGCGGTGGTGGCCTGCGCGGCGGTGCCGGTGAAGGTGTAGACGCCGCCGCCCGCGCTGGCGAAGCCGCTGGTGGCGAGTGAGGCGGAGGTGAAGACACCCTTGGCGGCAGTGTCGAGCGTGACGCTCACGCTGAGGACAGTGGCGTCGCCGGTGGCGATGACCACGCCGTTGAAGGGGCGGATGTTGTTGTTCTCGGTGACGGCCTGGCCGGCGGAGGCGCCGGAAATCGTCGGGGCGGCGAGTGTGAAGCCGTAGTTGAAGTTCGAGACGAACTTGGCGGTCGATTCGACGCGGCCTGTCGTGGCTTCGAGGTTCCAGTCACCGCCGACGCGGGCGTTGCCGGTGAGATTGGTGGAAGCGGCGACGTCAGCGCCGGTCAGCGAGGAGAGCTTGCTGATGAAGGCGCGGCCGCTGGAGCCGGCGCCGATGTTGCAGCCCCAGAGGACAATGTCGCCATCGGCGGCGAGGGCACTTCCCCAAGAACGGACGGTGCCGGCGGCGGCATCGAGGGCGGCGGCGTTGAGCACTTGCCCGCCGCTTTGGCCAAGGTCGAGGGCACCGCTGGAACCGTGGGAGAGGAACTGGATGGAGGCCAGGCCCGAGCGCCCCGCAAGGGCACGGGAGATCTGCTCCATCACGTTGGTGCGAGAATCAAGGTGGACGATGTCGGCGCCGGGGAAGGCGGCGGTGAGTTGCTCGGAACGCTGCACGTTATCGGTGACGAACACGACGCTGGAGCCGGCGCTGAACGGGTCGGCGGACATCATCTGGCGTGATTCGAGGCCTTCGAGGCCGAAGGTCGAACGGCGGATGGACTGGCGTGCGCGGTGGGCGGGCTTGGGCTCGGAGACGGGGCGAACGGTGATAGAGGAGGCGGTGGTGCTGAGCGTCGACATGGGCAAATCTCCGGTTTTCGTTTTGTGTTCTGCGTTTTTCTGGGCCATGGGAGAGCGCGAGAGATGCCACTCTGGCATGGCGCGCGAGGTGTTGAGTGATCGGACGGGAAAAGCCCCCGCTTGACAATGCCCGCCCGCGTTAGGCAAGGTTGTCGCTCATTTCGAGTGCGACGAGCCTCTGTTCACCCGAGCGTGGGATGGTGGGCAGGCATGAATTGCGCGTGCGAGGGTCGCGGCGGGTCCCTGAATATGATCGGGCGACGCGCACGCGGCGCGGATTCGACCACCCGCAGCGGAAGTTATGAAGAGCGACGAGTCAGCCAACACGAACGACCACTCCGGGGCAGCCCGCACGCCACGGGCGGTGTGGGTGGGTGCGGCGTTGCTGGTGCTGCTTACGGCCGTGATGGCGGGTCTGCCGGTGCTGGCGGGGTTGATCAGCGTGTTGAAGGCGCGGGAGATTCCGTGGGGGATGGCCAACGGGGCCGAGCTTTTGACGAGGACGGTGCTGGTGAGCGGGTTGATTGCGACGGGCGCGACGTTGCTGGGATTGCCGGCGGCGTTTGTGCTGGCGCGGCGAAGCCCGCGTGGATGGGGCGCATGGGTCGGGGTGCTGGTGGTTTCAGTGCTGTTTTTGCCGGCGTATCTGCCGTATGCGGGGCTTTCGGCGGCGCGGGCACCGACGACCATGCTCGGTGATGTGCTGAGTCACTGGTCGCCGGATGCGATCGTGCTGGTGGGTCGGTGGCTGGCGGTGGGCGGGCTGATGCTGGCGTGGTGGCCGCTGAGCGCGGTGTTGATGGCGGAAGGATTGCGGAGCAGCCCGCCGGGTCTGCGCGATGCGATGGCGATGGATGGAGCGTCGGGGCTTGCCATCGTGCTCACTCGGATTCGGCTGGCGCGGGGCTGGCTGCTGGGAGCGTGGGCGCTGGTGTTTGTGTATGGGACGGGCTCGGCGATTCCGCTGCATCTAGCGCAGATTCAGACGTTCTCGATCGCGCTGTGGCGGGGGCTGGATTCGTCGCCGGACGTCGGGGGGACGATCGCGGGATCGTGGCCGCTGGTGGCGGTAGCGGGGGCGAGCGCGTGGGCGCTGACGCGCAAGGGTGCGCTGAAGCGGCCGAGTGAGATCGGGGAGCGTGTGGAGGTTCGAGGCAGGGCGGGAGGCGGATGGGGTACGCTGGCGGCGGTTTTGGTGTGGGCGATTTCGATGCCGATTCCGCTGCTGCTGCTGGCGGGCTCAATCAAGAATGGGTCGGTGGCAGCGCTGGGTGAGCGGGCGTGGCGCTTGTGGCAAGAGAACACCGATGCGGTGCTGGGGAGCGCCGCGACGGGCGCGCTAGTGGCGATCGGCACGGCTGGGCTGGCGGGGGTGACGGCGTATATCTGTTCGACGGGGGCGATCGGGCAGCGGGTGACGCGGGTAGTGCTGGGGCTGTTCATCATGCTGGCGCTGGTGCCGGGGATGATCGTGGGGTGCTGCGTGCGTCTGGGGTGGGAGTTGATCGGGCCGGCAGCGGATGGGCTGACGAGTTCTCCGGGGGTGGTGGCGCTGGCGCATCTGGCGCGGTTTGGGTTCGTCGGGGTGGCGGCGGGGCTGGCTCTGGCGGGGGCGGAACCCGCTGAGCAACGGGCGATGCGGGTGCTTGACGGGGCGACTGGAGTTTGGGGGTGGCTGCGGGTGCAGTGGGCCCAGACGGCGCTGGGGATTGGGGGCGCTGCGCTGTGCGGGTTTGCGCTCTCGGTTGGGGAGATTGAGTCCACGGTGATTTTGCAGCCACCGGGGAGTGAGAGCCTGGCCCGGCTGATGCTGGAGCGGCTGCACTTTCTGAAGGATCAGGACTTGGCGGCGGCGGGGATGACGATCGCCCTGCTGACGATGGCGGCGGGGGTGGTGGTCGCGATTGTGACCCGATCGATCAAACTCCGCAGCGATGCCCGATCCGGGGCGGTTTGACGCTCGTACTCCCAAAGGCTGATACGCTCGCTGCTTCGACCCGTTATGCGCTATTGCCACTTTCGCCAACTTGGGACCTTTTCGCGACTGCTGGTCGGGGCGTCGGTTTTGGGGCTGGGTGTGGCGGGCGGGTGCAAGGATGATCATGCGGGGACGCATGGCTCGCGGTTTGAAGCGTTGAGCGTGATCGGCGGACCGGGCTCGACACCTGGCACGTTCACGATTCCGCGGGCGATTGCCACGGACGGCCGGTTCCTGTATGTAGTTGACAAGTCGGCGCGGATTCAGAAGCTTGACCCGGATTCGGGCAAGTGCCTGGCGTGGTGGCGGACGCCGATTTCAGAACTTGGCAAGCCGACCGGGCTGACGATTGCCCCGGCGCCGCCGCCGGTGGTGCGGGGGAACGCTCGCGTGCCCGGCTTGGCGGCGGGTACGAACGTGCTGTACGTGGCCGACACGCACTACAACCGGGTGCTGATTTATCCGCTGGCTCCTGAGGGCGATGATGGCGCGGCGGGCAAATCAGGTTCAAGCGGGTCAGGTTCGAGCGGGTCAGGTTCGAGCGGGTCAGGTTCGAGCAATTCGGATTCGGGGGGCCCCGGCGGCGGGCAAGGCGGGGGGCCGGCGGCGATTGCCTCACTCGACTTCACCGGGGGCGGGCCGGCCGAGTCGCACCCGCCGATTTTGGCTCAGTTCGGGGGGTACGGAACGGACCCGGGTCGGTTCATCTATATCACGGATGTGGCGGTGCTGCTGGCGGCCGATGGGAAGACGGTCGAACGGCTCTACACCACCGAGTATGGCGGGAATGACCGGATGCAGTGCTTTGATGGGGAGTTCACGCCGATGTGGCAGGTGGGCTCAATGGGCGCGAGCGAGACGGCGGAGAAGATCGAGATGGATCGGCCGCAGGTGGTGGAGATCGATATGGCCAAGCGCGAGCTGCTGCTCACTGATACGCGCAATCATCGGATCGGCCGGTTCACGCTGGATGGCGCGCTGGTGAAGTGGTTTGGCTCGCCGGCCATCACCGGCCCGGCGGATGGCGGGTTTCGGTATCCGTGGTCGATCTATCAGATGGGCGATGGCACGGCCCTGGTGGTGGAGTTTGGCAACAACCGGATCAGCCGAGTGGACCTTGAGAATGGTGCGATACTGGAGACGATGGGGGAACCGGGACGGTTGACGGGCCAGTTTGCCTCGCCTTGGACAATTTGCGGGATCGGCGACCGGCTGTTTGTGGTAGATCTGGGTAACAACCGCGTTCAATCGCTTAAACGGCCGCCCAATCGAGCGATGGTCGACGCTTCGGAGAAGGACGGCCGCAACCTGGGTGCCAAAGGACGCGGGCCGAGGGCGGCGGGCGCTCAATCGGCAACGGAGGAATCCCAAGAACGCATCATGCAAAGTGTGGGTGGATGATCGATGACGGTGGGCTAAGTGTCCGCCACGGCGTTACACTCGGCGACCGAAACCGCAGACACGGCCCAGCTCTTTCCGCCTCGCCACCACCACCTTCACCCGTCCCCAACCCGCCCCCCACTTACTACCCCGGCCAAATGGACACTCGAACAACGGACGCTCGAACAACGGCATGATCACCTTTACGCAGCCATGGTGGTTCTTTTTGCTGATCCCTTCGGTGATTCTCACCCTGTGGATTTCGCGCAAGACGCTGAGCGGGATGGGCACGTGGGGCCGCCGCACGGCTCTCATCATTCGGCTGATCGTCATCACGCTGATTGTGGCGGCGATTGCCGACCCGCAGTGGAAGAAGACGGCCAAGGCGGTGGCGGTGACGGTGGTGCTGGATGTGAGCCGCTCGACCCCGCAGGCGGTGCAGGGGGAGATGCAGAAATATCTAGCGCAGGCCTCGGCGAGTGCGCAAGAGATTGATCAGGTAGGATTGGTGACGGCGGGCAGGGACTCGTACGTGCAGTTTCTGCCCGGACCGCTGAAGAAGGAACTGGACGTCAAGACGCAAGTTGCGCCCGACGGCACCAACCTTGACTCGGCAGCGCGACTGGGCATGGCGGTGATGCCCTCGAACGCAGCGAACCGGATATTGATCCGCAGTGACGGGCTTGAGAACGAAGGAAGCCTGCTGGCGGCGGCGGACGCGGCCAAGGCGGCGGGCATTCCGATTGATGTGTGGCCGGTGCGGTTCAACTACAAGAAAGAGATCATTCTCGACCGGCTGATTGCGCCGGCGACGGCGCGACAGGGTGAGAACATTACGCTGCGGGCGGTGATCTCGTCAACCAGCGCAGCGCAGGGGCGGCTGACGGTGACGCTCAACGGCGAGCCGATCGATCTCGACCCGGATACAACGGCACTGGGCGCGCTGCTGAAGCTTGAGCCGGGGACGAATGCGTACCCGATTCCACTGACGATTCCCTCGAGTGGGCCGCAACGGTTTGAGGCGGTGTTTGAGCCGCTGCCGGATATCAACGGGCAGACCGGTGACACGGTGGCCGAGAACAACCGCTCGCTGGCGGTGACGTTTGTAGGTGGCGAGGGCAAGGTGCTGGTGCTGGCCTCGAAACCCGATGACACGGTGCATTTGATGCGGGTGCTGTCGGAAGCGCGGATTCGGGCGGATCAGAAGGACCCGGCGCAGGGGTTTGCGGGGCTCAATGAGCTTACGTCGTACGAGTGCGTGATGCTGGTGAACACGGCGCAGTATGAGTTCACGCAGCAGCAGCAGGAAGAGCTGCGGGCCTATGTGCATGATCTGGGCGGCGGGCTCATTATGGTGGGCGGGCCGGATTCGTTCGGCGCGGGCGGCTGGATTGGTTCGCCGCTGGCCGACGCGCTGCCGGTGAAGCTTGACCCGCCGCAGAAGCGGCAGATGCCGCGGGGTGCGCTGGCGCTGATCATGCACGCCTGCGAGATGCCCGAGGGCAACTACTGGAGCCGGCGAACGGCGATGGCGGCGGTCGAGGCTCTTTCGGCCCAGGATCTGGCGGGCGTGATTGAATCGCAGTGGCAGATCGGTTCGGCTTCGTGGACCCACCCGCTGAGCGTGGTGGGCGACAAGTCGGCGATCAAGCAATCGATCAAGAACATGAACTACGGCGACGCCATGTCGTTCCACGACCTGATGGCGCTGGCGCTCAAGGACATGCAGAAGGCTTCGGCGGGGCAGAAGCATTGCATCATTATCTCCGATGGTGATCCGCAGCCGCCCTCGCAGGCGCTGATTCAGCAGTTCATCAACAGCAAAGTGACCGTGAGCACGGTGGCGGTGTTTCCGCACTCGTGGGGCGGGGGATCGACCGACCTTTCGAACATGGAGATGATCGCGCGGCTGACGGGCGGGCAGTATCACGAGGTGACGACAAACAACGCGCTCAACTCGCTGCCGCAGATCTTCATCAAGGAAGCGCAGACGATTCGGCGGTCGCTGATTTGGGAGGGTGACGCGTTCAGCCCCAAGATGGTGGGCGGATTTACCGACACGCTGCGCGGGATCAGCGGGGTGCCGGGGATCAGCGGGTATGTGGTCACTGGCGATCGCGAGGGGCTGAGCCAAGTGACGTTGCGGGGCGTTGAGAACGACCCGGTGATGGCGCAGTGGCAGTATGGCCTGGGGCGAACGGTGGCGTTCACCAGCGATGCGACAAGCCGCTGGGCGACGGCGTGGACGCGCTCGGCATCGTTCAAGCAGATCTGGGAGCAGACGGTGCGGTGGGCGATGCGGCCGACGGGGTCGCCAAACATTCGGGTGATTACAGAAGATGACGGGACCAAGACCAAAGTGGTGGTTGAGGCCCTTGATGAGGGCGGCGACCGGCTGAACTTCCTGCAGTGGAAGGCCCGAATGGTGCGGCCGGATTTAACAGGTGAGGGCGTGGCATTGCGGCAGACAGGGCCGGGTCGGTATGAGGCGACGGTGGATTCGTCGTCGTCGGGTTCGTACACGCTTTCGATGGGCTATGAGCAGACGGCGGCGGATGGGTCGAGCAAGCGGGGGGCGATTCAGGCGGCCATCACGCGGCCGTTTGCTGATGAGTTCCGGGCGACCAAAGACAACGCATCACTGCTGGAGCAAGTGGCGAAGAAGACTGGCGGGCGGGTGCTGACTGGTGACCCAGATAAGGATGAACCGTGGAGCCGCGAGGGGCTCACGATGCCGGTATCGCTCACGTCGATCTGGATCTTCATGTCGCTTCTGGCCATGACGGCGTTTCTGGCCGACGTGGCGGTGCGGCGGGTGCGGATTGATATTCCGGTCATCGTGTCGGCGTTGAAGTCGGCGTTTGGCAAGTCGCGATCGACGGCGTCGCAGCAGATTGACAACCTGCGTGAAGCCCGCGAGAAGGCCCGGCAGCGGATGGCGGAGGCGGGGCATGTTGATGGTGCGGAGCGCACGGAAAACTCAGCACCGACGCTTACGGCACCGACGGGCGCGGCCAGGGCGAAGTTTGAGGCGAGCGGCGATGAGTTGAAGGCAGCGCGAAAGAGCGGCGCGAGCGTGGTGACGAACACTTCGGCCTCGGCGCCGGTGGTGGTGAAGGACAAGACGAGCAAGCCCGGCGCGGAAGATGAGGGGGGCATGTCGCGGCTGATGAAGGCCAAGAAGCGTGCCCAGGATGGAATGGAGGAGTAGGCAAGGGCGGCGGGCTTAGTGGAACTGTGGAGTTGAAGGTTAAAGGTTGAAACAATCAGGGCCGCGAGCGAGGCCCGTTTTCAGTGGAGATGCCATGTCTGCGACACTTGAATCACAAACCCCGGCCGAAGTTCGTGCGCGCTGCGACGAGTTTCGTCGAATGTTCCAGACGCTCAAGGCCGAAATCGGCAAGGTGGTGGTGGGCCACAGCGAGATCGTTGAGGGCGTGCTGATCACGCTGTTCAGCGGCGGCAACGTGCTGCTGGAGGGCGTGCCGGGGCTGGGCAAGACGCTGCTGGTGCGGACACTGGCGCAGTCGCTGTCGCTGCCGTTTTCGCGGATTCAGTTCACGCCCGACCTCATGCCGGCGGACGTGGTGGGCACGAACATTGTGAGCGAGGACGCCGCGACGGGGCGGCGGCAGTTTGTGTTCCAGCGCGGGCCGATCTTTGCGCAGATCGTGCTGGCGGACGAAATCAATCGCGCCACACCCAAGACGCAGTCGGCGATGCTGGAGGCGATGCAGGAGCGGTCGGTGACGGTGGGCGGGAACACGTATCGGCTCGAGCAGCCGTTCCTGGTTCTGGCGACGCAGAACCCGATCGAGCAGGAGGGCACGTATCCGCTGCCCGAAGCGCAGCTGGACCGGTTCCTGCTGAAGTTGGTGGTAGGGTATTCGCAGCTTGATGAGCTCATGACGATTCTCGATCGGACGACTGGCTATGTGCAGCCGGAGGTTTCGAGGGTGCTGGACGGGCCGACGATCATCGCGGCGCAGAAGCTGGTGCGCGAGGTCATCGTGGCGCCGCACGTGAAGGAGTATGCGGCGCGGCTGGTGCTGGCGACGCACCCGGACGGGAAGTTTGCGCCCGAGGCAACGAACAAGTACATTCGGTGCGGGGCCTCGCCGCGCGGGGCGCAGGCAATTCTGCTGGGTGCGAAGGTGAAGGCGCTTATTGACGGGCGGTATCACGTGAGCAACCAGGACGTGCAGGAGATTGCCGTTCCCGCTCTGCGGCACCGGATTCTGCTCAACTTTGAGGCCGAGGCGGATCGGGTGAGCACGGAAGCGCTGGTGGCGAAGATCATCGAGAGCACGCCGACGGAGCCGGTGAAGGCATGAGCGTGACGGGTCGTGTGTTTGCGGACGATGAGCCAAGGTGACAAGACGAAGGTGATTAGGCGAAGGTGATTAAGAATCCAGGCGGCCAATGCAGAAACTCCAATCACCACCCCGGCCCAAGGACATCAGCGAGTTGCTCGACTCGCCGCTGGTGGCGCGCTTGACGCAACTGGATATCACGTCGAAGAAAATCTTTTCGGGCAAGCTCAAAGGTGAGCGGCGCTCAAAGAAGCGGGGCGAGTCGGTGGAGTTTGCCGATCATCGCCAGTATGTGAGCGGTGACGACACGCGGCACATTGACTGGAACATTTTCGGCCGGCTGGATCGGCTATTTCTGAAGATGTTCCTGGAAGAGGAAGACCTGTCGCTCTCGATCGTGATTGACGCCTCGGCGAGCCATGACTGCGGGAACCCGAGCAAGTTTCTGCTCATGCAGAAGCTGGCGGTGGCGCTTGGGTATATCGGGCTGGCGAACCTGCACCGGGTGACGTTGACTGCAATGGGTCCGGTGGAGGGCGGGGTGATATCGGTGATTCGCGACCTGCGTGGGAAACGGCGGCTGTCGGAGATGGCGCGGTGGACGTGCGCGCTGGAGCCGATGGGGTATACGCCGTTTACGGAGGCGTGCAAGCGGATCTCGATGACGCGCAGGGGTAAGGGCGTGATGGTGGTGCTGTCTGACTTCTTTGTAAAAGAGGGGTATGAAACGGGGCTGCGGCTGCTGGCGGGGGGCGGATATGACGTGTATGCGCTGCAGGTGCTGTCGCCGCAGGAGATTGAGCCCGACCTTGGGGGCGATGTGCGGCTGAAGGACTGCGAGGACGGGGACTTGGCGGAGGTGACGATTTCGGCCCCGCTGCTGCGCAAGTACAAGGACACGCTCAACGCGTACTGCAACCGGATGAAGGAGTTTTGTGCGCGGCGCGAGATCGGGTTTACGACGATCCGCAGCGATACGGCGGTCGATGTGCTGGTGCTCGACTATCTGCGTCGCCGGGGGCTCCTGACATGATGTTCCTTACCCCGCTCATTGCCGGCATCGCGGCGGCGATTGCGATTCCGTCGCTGGTGATTTTGTACTTCCTGAAACTGCGGCGGCGGGATGTGGAAGTCTCAACGACACTTCTGTGGAAGAAGGCGATCGAGGACTTGCAGGCCAACGCGCCGTTTCAGCGGCTGCGGAACAACATTCTGCTAATTTTGCAGCTTCTGGCTTTGTGCATTGCCCTGTTTGCGGTGGCGCAGCCGCAGATTCGCTCGGACCTGACGGCGGGGACGGCGCATGTGATTTTGATCGACACGTCGGCAAGCATGAACGCGGTGGATGGTGACCCGACGAACCTGGCGGAGGGCACGCCGCGGCTGGAGGCGGCCAAGAAGCAGGCCATTGATCTGGTGAACGCGCTGCGGGACCCGGGGTTGATCGGTGAGAGCGGCGACCGGGCAATGGTGATCACGTTTGACGCGGGCGCGGCGGTGCGGCAGAACTTTACGAGCAGCAAGGCCGAACTTCGGGCTGCGATTGAGTCGATCATGCCGACGGATTCGTCTACGTCGATCAAGGAAGCGGTGAAGCTGGCCAAGGCGTATTCGCCGCGGGTGACGGATCGGGACGCCATCGATAAAGCCAAGGGGATGATCTCGTCGGGCGGGCCGACGGTGATTCATATCTTCTCAGACGGCGGGCTGCCGGAGACGGCGGGGGAAGAGACGGCGGCGGATGCGAAGTTTGATATCACGGCTGATGACAAGGTGCTGTATCACCCGATCGGGTCGAAGGACTCCGGCAATGTGGGCATTACCGGGCTGCGGGCCGACCGGGCGTTTGACAAGCCGACGCAACTGCAGATTTTCGTAGGTTTGCAGTCGACCTTTAAGACCACACGCGATGTGGACGTGCAGGTGGCAATTGACGGGCGGGTGGTGGGTGTGAAGGGCAAGCCGATGGCGGCGGCGTTGATGAAGCTGCCCGACGGGCAGACGTTTGGTGTGCGTCGGATGGGGCCGGGGATGGAAGCGACGCAGGACCCCAGCGAAGAGATGCGGCGCGATATGGCGGGCGAGGCAGCGCGGGCGGCCAATGCGGCGAAGGGTGTTACGCCTGCTGCAACCGAGAAACCAGATGCGGAGAAAACGGACGCGGCGGCGAAGTCGGCCCCTGCGCCCGCTGCGGCGACGGAAGCCGCTACCAACTCTGAGCCGGTGCCGGTGCTTGTGCCCACGGCGGACGGCATTGTGTTCTCGCTTGATCGGGCCGAGGGCGGCATCGTGACGGTGCAGTTGATTCACCCGACATCGCTCGACGACCCGGCCAGCAAAGACATGCTGCAGACAGACGACATCGCGTACATCAGCGTTCCGCCGGCCAAGCGGCTCTCGGTGGCGATGGTGTCGCCGGGCAATATGTTCCTTCGCGAACTGCTTGAGGGATTGAACCTGAGCAAGCTGGAAATTATTCCGCCGGGGGATGGGCAGGCGTTCTTTAACTCGGCGCGGCGTGATGAGTTTGATATTTTTATTCTCGACCGCTGGCTGCCGGAAGTGACGGACTCGGCGGCGGGGAGCAAGCCGGGGCCGGGGCTTCCGCCGGGGCGGTTCCTGGTGTTTGGGGCGACGGTGCCCCCACCGCTGGGCGTGATTGACGAGGGCAAGGGCGATCTGTCGGTCATCATCGACTGGTCGCGCAATCACCCGGTGATGCGCAATGTGGGTCTTGAGACTCTGCAGATCAATCCAGCGCGGATTATCAAAGTTCCCGAGAAGAGCCCGGTGAATGTGATCGCGCAGACCCAGAGCGGGGCGGCGATCTTTGAGACCAGCGACGAGCGGACGCGGGCGATTAACGTGACGTTTGATATTAACAGCACGAACTGGGCGTTTGACCCGGGGTTTGTACTGTTTACGGCGTCGGCGCTGACGTATCTGGCCAATGACGGGCGGGTGGCGGCGGCGATGTATCGGCCGGGGGACACGATTTCGGACCGGTTGCCGCTGGCGGCGCGAAACGCGACGATCGGTTTACCGGATAAGAGCATCTCCGACCTGGTGCCGACGGCGGACGGTCGCGTGGTGTTCGGGCCGGTGCGCAAGACGGGTGTGTACACGCTCTCGTGGGAAGGCGCCTCGAGCGCGACGGACGTGGTGGTGAACGGCCGGCCGCGGCGGGCCGTGACGGCCAACCTGCTCGACTCGTATGAGTCGGTGATCGGGACGCGCGAGAAGGCGATTCTGGCGACGGGCAAGGCCGAGACGAGCCAGCAGAGCGCGTCAAAGGGCCTTAAGAAAATCTGGCCGTTCCTTTTGATGGCGGCGCTGGCAGTGGTGCTCTTTGAATGGTGGATCTACAACCGCAAAGTCGTGATCTGATGCGGGCAGGGATGCTTGCGAGCACGCCTGCGAGAATGCTCGCGAGGACGCTGGCACTCTGGGCGTGGATGCTTGGAGGGACGGCGGCGCTTGCTGTGATGGCGGCTCCTGCCGGGGCCGCGCAGCAGGATTCGGCGTTTGCACGCCGGATGCGCGTCGATGTGGAGTTTGGCTGGGGCGGGATGCTGGTGGCGGAGCGGTGGTCGCCGCTGTGGATCACGCTGACACCGCCGCCGGGAGCGAGCACGACGAGCGGCGGAGCGGTCGCGGGGTTGCTCACGATTACATATGCACAGGACGCGTCGCAGCAAACGCAGATCGTTCAAGAGGTGACTTCGACACCGGGGCGGAGCACGACACTGTGCGTGCCGGTGTGCCTGCCGGCATTTGCGAGCAAAATCTCGATCGAGTTCATGCCGTTTGGCGGGCCGCTGAAACCGACGCTGATTGATTTTGACCGCATGGGCGATGACGCGGACCCGTTTCATCAAAAGTTTCGGCAACTGAACACCTCGGAGGAGCCAGCGATTGCGGTGGTGGGGAGCACGTACAACATTCCAGAGAGCGCGATGGCGCAGTGGATGGGCGCGCAGCCGCAGGCGACGTGGAATGCGGGCGCGCGGATCATGAACGTTCGCAAGGAGCGGTTGCCGACGATGCCTTCGGCGTATGACGCGCTGGGGGTGCTCATCGTCGAGGGGGGTCTTGCTGACCAACTCGATCCGCGGGCATTGGCCTCGGTGCGGCACTGGGTGGCGGCGGGCGGGCGGCTGGTGATTGTGGCGAATCAGCCGGGCGAAGGGTGGCGGCAATGGTTTGGGCCGCAGGATGAGGCTCTGCCGATTCGGGTGGATGGGGCGACAGATGAAACGCTGCCGCCAGATGTGATCGGGGTGCTGGGGCGGAGGGCGAAAACGCTTGAGCCGTGGCTGCGGAAACCGGCGAGCACGGCCGACGTGATCAACCCGGATGGAACGGTCCAGCCCAGCGAGGTGATCACGGTGCCGGAGGCGAGCCTCGAGACAGGCAATGAGGCCGTGGAGTCGGTCGTGGCGATACTGAAGTCATCGCAGAGATGTATGACGCTCACGAACGCGGGGACGCAGGGCGGATGGACGCTCCGGTGGCTGAAGCAGGCGGAGGCGGGCGAATCGGCGCGCGGATTGATCGCCGAAGGGCCGGTGGGCCTTGGGCTGGTCACGGTGGTGGGCGTGCTGCCGTCGCGGATGACGGAGGTCGTGAACACCGCGTCGCTGTCGGCGGCGTGGGAGGATGTGCTGAAGTTCGCAAATCAGGACCGGCGGGCGGTGCCGCTGACTGGTGCGGGCACGTCCTACTCAATGTATTACGGATGGGACGGTTCGGGTGGTTCGGCGGTTGAGTGCGAATCGATCCGGTCGGCTCTGGAAGCGAGCGCGGTAGTCTCGTCACTGCCGGCGGCGGTGATCCTGACGCTGCTGGGGGCGATGGGCGCGCTGGTGCTGTTCATCGGGCCAGTCGATTACATAATGCTGGGCCGGGTGCGACGGGCCACCGGGGGGCTGCGGCACAAGTCGCACCTGACGGCGGCGCTTTGGATCGGGGTGGCCTCGACAGCGGCGTACTTCGGGCCGCAGTTTGTGCGCTCGGGCAAAACGCTGGTGACGCGGGTGAGCGCGATTGATGTGGTGCAGGAAGGCAAAGGCGCGGGGCAGCGGACGATCGCGGCAGAGTCGTCGCTGACGGGGATCTGGTCGGGCGCGACCAAGGGCACGTACATCGAAGATGCGGCAGCGGCGGAGGGCACGAGCACGCCGGATGGGGAAGCAAATGCGCGGCCTGCACTGGGCGTGTGGCGGGGGGTTTCACCGCTGTCGGGGTATGGCGGCGGCGACGGGATTGGCGCGGCGAAGATGACGTTTGGATGCCGGCCAGCGATGGTGGCGGCGGACAACACCCTCACGGGCGGATATGCCCGCGGCAGCGAAGGAACATTGACGTTTCTGCCGGAGGCGGGCGGGCTGTTCCTGCAGGCGTGGACGTTCCGGGCGTATATGGACAACGGGACGCCGGCGTGGCCGGTGACGGTCTCGATCAAGGATTCAGGCGGAGCAATGAGCGTGCGGCTTGATGGTGTGCCGAAGGGCGCGACGCTGGGCGCGTGCGGGATGCGGGCGCCGGGGCTCGCGGGGTGGCAGCGGCTCAAGTTTGCGGACACGGGCGGACGGGCGTTTGAGGCGACGGCGGAGGCGGATGCGGTGGAGGCGGTAGATGAACCTGGCCGCATCAACGGGGTGGGCGCGGGGAGCGGGAGAGATTTGCCGGGGATCGGGAAGGTGAAGAAGGAACTCAAAGACGGGCGCGAGCCGGGCTGGGTGGAATCAACATTTGCCGGGCCGCAGGTGATCGAGGGTTTACTTGACCGGGGAACGAACCAGTACGCGTATCGGCGGGGGACGGCTCCGCTGCAGTTTTCGATGCTCCATCTGGGGCCGGCCGAGCGGCGGGCGGCGAGCCATAGCGCCCGGCTGGCGAGCGGGCGGTTTGCGGTGGTCTATCTGACGCTTGAGAATGTACCGCTCGACGTGCGGCTGCACAACGTGGCGGGAGCGGCGCATACGCGGACGATCGTGGCGCGGGTGGCGGTGCCGATTGGAGTGGCGGGTGGGTTATCTTCAGGAACAGCCGGGCCTTCGGGGTTCGAGCCATCCGGCGTGGAATCGCGCTCGGGCGGCGGCAAGGAGTCGCCGTGATTCACCTCAAGTCGGTTTCGAAAAAGTTCGGCTCGCTGGCGGCGCTGACGAACGTTTCGCTCGACATCGCGGCGGGGGAGATCTTCGGCTTCATCGGGCCCAACGGGGCGGGGAAGTCAACGTGCATGAAGATTCTGGCGGGACTGCTGCGGGCCGATGAAGGCTCGGCGAGTGTGTGCGGGCTGGACGTGGCGACGCGCGGGCCCGAGGTGCGGGCGCTGCTGGGATACATGCCGGACTTTCTGGGCGTGTACGAGGACCTGACGGTTGACGAGTACTTGCAGTTTTTCGCGGCGGCATACCGAATTCCCGGCCGCAACGGCAAGCGGCGTGCGACGGTCGATTCGGTGATGGCGCTCACGGACCTGCAGGCTAAGCGGCACGCGATGGTGGATTCGCTCTCGCGCGGCATGCAGCAGCGGCTGGGCGTGGCGCGGGTGCTGCTGCACGACCCGCGGGTGCTGCTCCTGGACGAGCCGGCGAGCGGGCTTGATCCGCGGGCGCGGATCGAGCTGCGTGAGCTGCTGCTGGAACTGCGGCGGATGGGCAAGACGATCATGGTCTCGTCGCACATTTTGACGGAACTGGCGGAGATGAGCACGTCGATCGGGATCATCGAGCGCGGCGTAATGCTGTTTGCCGGATCGATCGAAGAGGCGTTCATTCGGGCGGGCGCCGGCGAGCGAATCGCGGTCGAGTTTGAAGCCTCGGACACGGCGCCGGCACGGGCGGCGGAGGCGGCAACGGTAATCGCCAAAGACCAGCGGGTGGCTCGAACGCTTGTCGAGCATGACCAGGTGATCGTGGAACTTGTGCCGGGCAAGCACTCGCACCACTTCATACTCGAGTCGCTGGTGACGAACGGGTTCCGGATTGCGAGCTTTACGCCGCGGCCGATCAAACTTGAGGACGCGTTCCTGCGGCTGACGAAGGGGGCTCTGAACTGATGGCGGGACAGCAGGTGCCAACCTCCCCCACTGCCCGGCCGGCGACTCACACGGCAGTCGAGGGTGACACGGCGCTGGTAACGCCGCGCTCGCTAGCGATGCGGATGTGGCTTTCGGTGTGGAACTTGCGGCCGACGGCGTTGTTTTTGGGGCCGGTGTTTGAGCGTGACGTGGCGGTGATGGGCCGGCGGAAGGCGACGTACATCAACCGAGCGGGGTACACGCTGCTGCTGGCGGTGGTGATCACGATCGCGTTTTCGCAGGCCGTGACGAGCAACAGTTCACGGACTTCGCCGGTGGAGCGGGCGCAGGAGTTTCAGCGGGTGGCGCCGGTGCTGGCCATTGCGCTGGCGTGGGTGCAGTTTGTGCTATTGATCTTGATCGCCCCGCTGCTGACGGCGCCGGCGATTTGTGATGAGAAACGCAACCGGACGTTGGCCGTGCTGGCGTGTACTCCGCTGACGAGCGCGCAGATTGTGATGAGCACGTTTACGAGCCGGCTGGTGCAACTCGTGCTGCTGGCGCTGGTGTCGCTGCCGCTGCTGCTGGGAGCGCGCGTGTTTGGCGGCCTTGACGCTTCGGCGGTGTTTGCAACGACGGCGGTGACGGTGACGTCGGTCTTGCTCTCGGCCTCGTTTGGACTGCTGGCGTCGGTGTTTGTCAAGCGGTCGTCATCGGCGGTGACGGTGGGGATCGGGATGTTCGTGCTGGTGTGCGGGCTGCCGCTGGGGGCGATTTTGTTCTGGGCGTGGGTAAACGGAACGATCTATGCCGGGCCGCCGCCGGGGATCTGGTCATTGACGTATATCAGCCCGGTGTTCTCGATGATCGAGAACACGATACCTGGGTATCCGTGGGGCGGGGGACGCGAAGCGCTGTGGACAGTGACTCTGGGGAGCATCGGGCTTTCGGTTTTGTGCTGCATCGCGGCATCGATTGCGCTGCGGCGGGTGATGATTCGCGAGGCGGCGTCGGACGGGGGGAGCACCCAGCCGGTATCGCGATCGAAGCAGAAAACCAAGGCAAGCACTGTTGTGGCAGTGGCGGCGGACGAGGAAGCCGGCGCGACCGAGCCGGGCGCGGTTGAGTCAGCCGACACGGCCATGGCGAAGAGTGGCGCGATCGGGGCGGGCGGGGCGAATGCGGGCGGGGCGAACGGAGGGGCGATCAAGGTTGCATCCAAACCGGAACGCGAGATGTCGCACTCGCGGACGGTTTCGGATACGCCGGTGCTGTGGCGCGAGATGCACCAACCGGCGTTCAGGACCCGGACGGTGGCGGGCGCCATGATCGTGCTGGGGGCGATCTTCCTGTTTGTGGCCTACTACAACGATGCGCTCAAGGAGAATGGGTTTGATGCGTTCATGGGCGTGGCGCTCACGGTGGTGTGCACGCTGATGGCGACGGGCGCGACGGCGGGCGCGGTGGGCCAAGAGATTCAAGCGCGGACGTGGCCGGTGCTGGTGGCGACACCGCTGCCGCCAAGAGAGATCATCTGGGGCAAGTTGCTGGGGGGTGTTCGCCGCCAGTGGCCGCTGGTGGCGTTTTATCTGGTGCACTCGGCGATCGGGCTTGTGTTTGGAGTGACGAAGCTGTGGCTGGTGGTGCTGGTGGTGGCCATGGTCGCGGCGACGGTGTTTGCGGTGAGTTCGCTGGGCGTGCTGCTGAGCGTACTGATTCGCAAGACGACCAGCACTATGGCGGTGTGCTTCTTGACCGTGGTTTCGGTGTGGCTGATCTTGCCGATTTCGTTCAAGGTGCTGGGTGAGATTTATCGCGGCGGGGTGCTGGGGACGGCGCTTGATGAGGCGGCCGACTGGCTGATTCTGCCCAATCCGGCAACGCTGACGATCGTGTTGTGCGAAGGGCTGTTTTCGACCGGGCGCGCCAAGGAGTTTCGGCTCCCATCGGGCAGCGCGGTGACGTTTGGGGAGTTGATGCTCATGATCGGGATGTTTGTGGGGATCATGCTGCTGCTTGGGTGCTTGTTCGCCCGATTGGCCCAGGGGGCGTTTGACCGGGCCAAGTCGGACAATCCGGGGGGTTGAGAACGAGGGTGAGCCAACAGGCTGGACCGGCTGGCGAGGCGGGATTGGGGGGTTGGCGGGCGAAAGGCCCGCGTGCTGACCATCTGCAGTGAGGACCGACGGCGGGCCGATAGACGGATATGGCCAGTGATATCCCTTCCCCGAGTCTTCTTGGGCGGCTTTCGGCTCGCGCCCGCGGCATGGCGGTGCTGGGGTTATGCTGCGCCGCGACGAGTGGGGTGTGGGGTCAGGAGCCGCCCGCTTCAACACCCAACCCGGCGCGACCCAAGGCGGCGGGACGGCTGGTCAAGATGATCGACTTCGAGGAGCACGCCGATCGCAAGCGGCCGGACTTTGACCCCGATGCCGTGCCGCAGGCGTGGGTGCGTGCCCAGAGCAGCATTTCCGACGGTTCGGGCGGGCGGGTGGCGGGCACGCCGACGCGGGCGGGCTTTCCGATCGGCAACGAGGCGGGTTATGACGCGAGTGATCCGCCGGTGGCGGCCTCGGGCCGGTGCAGCGTGATGTTGCCCACAAGCGGCGGGAGCACGGCGCTCTTGACGCGGAGCCCCGAGGGGCTGATCCCGGTGTTTGCGGGGGCGGACTATTCGGTGATCGCGAAAGTGCGCACGCAGGGGCTGAAACACGCGCGGGCCCTGCTGGTGGCGCGGTTTCTTGACCAAACGGGCCGGGCCATCGAGGGGGCGGAGTTCTCGTCGACGCCCACCATCTCTGAGGGTCAGTGGGCGGCGGTGATAGTACAGATTCCCGGCCGCTTCCCTGCTGCGGCCTCGCTGGCGATTGAGCTTCAGTTGCTGCAGCCGGAGCACTTTGCGGCGGCGCCGATTGCGCCGCAGCATCATGTGTGGCCGCAGGACTTTTCGGGAGCGGCGTGGTTTGATGACATCACGGTGACGCAACTGTCGCGGGTTTCAATCACGACGGTGCAGCCGTCGCAGATCGCGGCGAACCCCGACACGCCGAAGCTGCGGGTGGATATTCGCGACCTGACCGGGGAAGACATGGCGGCGCGGGTGCAGGTACAGAACGCAATGGGCGAGGTGGTGAGTGACGAGACGAAGCGGTTGGGCGCAGGCGGCGGGCAGTTTGTGATCACCCCGTCGCTGCCTGCGTACGGCTGGTATGAAGCCATTATGCAGGTGCAGGCGGCGGGGAGCACGATCAGCGTGGCGCGGACGACCTTTGTGTACGCCCCGAAGCTGGCGCGACGGCGCGAGTCGGCGCAGGTTCCGGGGGTGGGGATCGATATCGGTGCTCTGCCGGCGGGCGCGCTGGCGGCGGTGCCGGCGGCGATTGACGCGCTGGGGATTCGGTCGGTGACGGTGCCGCTGTGGGGACCGGCCGGGGATGCGTCTGGAGCCGCCACCCGCGAGTCGGTGGTGAGGACGATGCTCGATTCGCTGCTGAGCCGGTCGGTGCAGGTCACGATGTCGATTGATTCGGTAGACGAGGCGCTGGCGCTTCGGCTGCGGCTGGATGGTTCGGACCCGCTCTCGATCCTGGATCGGCCGACGGCGGAATGGTCTGGCGCGATGCGGCCGATGCTGGATGCCTATGGACAGCGGATCAGCCAATGGCGGATCGGATCGCTCGACTGGCCGGCCTCGCTGACGCGGGCGGACTTTCCGACCAAGATTGGGGCGTTCCGATCGGTACTCGAATCGCTTGTGCCAGGGCCACGAGTGGTGGTGCCGTGGGGCATGGGCGGGGCAGCGTGGGCGAACCTGCCCGTGGGGCCGGGGCTGCGGGTCGGGGCGGGCGGGGGAAGCGGCGGGGCCGGGGGCGGAGCGACGAGCAACCCAGGCAGGGTCGATCTGCTGTCGTTGCGAGTGCCGCCGGATGCGACGAAGGCGGACCTGACGGCGTGGGCCGCGAACATAAGCGGCACCGGGTCGATGCTGCGAGTGGCCCTTACTGCGCCAGCGCCCAGTGGCGCGGAGACGCCCAGAGATGTGGCCGATGCCCTCATGCGGCGGACGCTCGCGCTGTGGTCGGCGCTCAACACGGTGCAACGACCGCTGCTGCTGGATGTGGAACTGGCGGAGCCGTGGGACACCGATGCCTCCCGTATCGGCGGCGGGTCGATGTCCGGGTCTGGACCGCTGAGGGCTTCGCCGGGGATTGCCGTGTGGCGAACGGTGAGCGATCATCTGGCGGGTCGGCGGGTGGCGGCTGTGCTGCCGGCACCGGCGGGTGTGCACTGCCTGCTGCTCACGGGGGGGACGGGAAATGGCGCGCTCGCGGTGTGGTGTGATCCTGACGCGTCGAAGGGCGATTCAGAAACCAGCAACACGATCGAAGGGTACTTCGGCCTCGAATCGCTCACGAGCGTGGACGTTTTCGGGAATGGACGATCGATCGAGCGCACTGATCAATCGGGTAAGCAGCGGATCACGCCGACACCCTCACCGGTGATCATCGAGGGTGTCTCTCCGGAACTCACGCTGTTCTCGCTGGGCGTGCGGATCGATCCGTCGTTTGTTCCGGCGACGGCCGCCGAGCATGAGCACGCGGTGGTGATCAGGAACCCCTGGCCCATTCAAATCTCAGGCACGTTGCAGTTGATGCAGCCGAGCTCGGCGCGGGCTGGGCATCAATGGACCTTTGCGCAGGCCTCGCCGGTACCGTTCTCGATTCCGGCGGGCGGCTCGGCGAGCATTCCGTTCAGCTTTTCGTTCGCGACGGCGCCGGATGCAGGGCCGACGCTGCTGCCGGTGCAGATCAGCCTGAATGCTGATCGAGCGTATCCGCCGATGGTGATTCGCTCGCCGCTTCTGATTGCCCTTCCCGAACTGACGCTGATGACGCAGGCGGTTCGGCACCCGGGGCCAAACGGGCCAGATGTGATTGTGACGGCGAGCGTAACCAACTCGGGCAGTGACAACCACAGCGTCGAGATCTCTGCCGCGGCGACCGGCAGGCCACAGCAGGCGCAGTCGATCAGCAACCTGCCGCCGGGGCAGACGGCAGTGCGCAGGTTTGTGTTCAAGAATGCGGGGAGCGACCTCGCGGGCAAGCGGGTGAGAATAACCCTTTCGGACGCGGAGACGTTGGCGCGACTGGGAACGAGCGCGATGGTGCCGGGGTCACCATAAGAGGGAACTGTCAGGCGTCTCATGCGTGGGAGGGCCCAGCGGTACAGACATCTTGCAGGCATGGACTTAGGTTGGCCGGGGGATTACCCGATGAGCCCAACTGGAGACTTCCATGCCCAGATTCGCCCCGACCCTTGCGCTTGTCCGTCCTGCCTTCGTTGCCGTTGCTGCGCTGACGGCGGTGGCGGTGGGCAACCCACCCAGCCAAACCGCAACCGACGCGAAGAGCGACCACGCCGCGCCTGCTTTAGCCGCCGCGCCGGCCTCCGAGGCCAAGACCGCGGCCAAAGCGGCAAATCCGGCGGCCGACAAGCATGGCCTGGTGACTGACAAGCCCGGCGCGGCTGCGCCGAAGAAGATGACGCCGCTACCTGCGCCCAAGAACCCCGCGGCGCCGGTCGGGGATGAGGACGCAAAGCCGAAGATTTCGCTGAGCGGGGATGAGACGGGAGTGGTGTCGGCCAGCGAAGCTCTTGAGCGTTTGAAGGCCGGTAACACGCGCTGGGTGACTGGCGAACCGACCAACCCGCACATTGACGGCCTGCGCCGCAAGGACCTTGCGGACAACGGACAGCATCCGTTTGCATCGATTCTTACGTGCGCGGACTCGCGAGTTCCAGCCGAGCGCGTGTTTGATCAAGGGGTGGGCGACTTGTTCGTGATCCGGGTGGCGGGCAACGTGGCGGGAACCAGCGAGTCGGGAACAATTGAGTATGGCGCCGAGCATCTCAAGACCCCGCTGCTGGTGGTGATGGGGCACACCAAGTGCGGAGCGGTAGCGGCCGCGGCGACGAAGGCGGAGGTTGAAGGCAACGTGGCGGCGCTCGTGGCGCACATTCAGCCCGCGGTGGACCGCGCCGCGAGGGCCAACCCGGATCTGGAGCCCAAGGACTTGGTGGGACCGGCGGTGAAGGAGAATGTGTGGCAGAGCATCTTCGATCTGCTCCGCTTCAGCCCGCCGATTCGACATATGGCGGCATCGGGTAGGCTCAAGATCGTGGGCGCGGTGTATGACATTTCGTCGGGCAAGGTTGAATGGCTCGGCGAGCACCCGTGGCAATCGGAACTGGTTTCAGCCTTTGACGCTCGCGACAAGCGTCGCGCGGCCGAAGCGGCGGCACCGGGGAGTTCGACCTCGCCGGCCGCGACCAAGCAGGCCGATGCGGAGCCGGCGCACGCTCCTTCGCACTGAGCGAACGGCTCGAGGGCCGGAACTCAGCGGTCAGAAAGAGCTCGCTGCGACGACACGCGCGTGACGCTGATGACGATGACGGGCTCGACGGGCACGTCGAGCATGTCGGTGTCGGGCCTTGGCGAGGTTGGGGCGGTGCGGATGGCGTCGAGGACGTTCATGCCGCGGACGATGTGGCCGAAGACGGCGTAACCGGCGTTGCCGGTTTTTTCGCGCGCGGTATCGAGCCGGGCGTTGTCGGCACAGTTGAAGTAAAACTCGCGGGTGGCGGTGTCGGGGGCGCTGTCGCGGGCCATGCCGATGGTGCCGCGGGTGTTCTTGAGGCCGTTGGTCCACTCGTTGACGATCGGGGCCTGGCCCTTGTGCTCGATGAAGTCGATGCTGTAGCCGCCGCCCTGAACGACGAAGCCGGGAATGACACGGTGGAAGATGGTGTTGCTGTAGTCGCCACGGTCAGCGTAGCCAAGGAAGTTGGCAACGCTGACGGGGGCGCGCTGGCCGTCGAGTTCGACGGCGATCTCCCCTTGGGTGGTTTGGAAGAGAACGTAGACGGGACCGGTGAAGACTTCGGGCACGGTGGAGGGAGACCTTGCGGCGGATTCGCCAGAGTTTGAGATGGCGCAGGCGGGCAGGGCGAGAAGCGCGGCCAAGGCGAGGGAGATCGTGAGAGCGGCGCGGGCGAGCGTGCACATGAGCGTGGTTCCTTTGAGTGTTTAGAACACCTTCAACTCACCGGTAAGCGGTTCGACGAGGTCTTTGGATGTGACAATGCCGACGGCGCGGCCGGCGCGAACGACGATGGCGAGATTGGAGCCGCTGTCGCGGAGTTGCTCGAGGCCCTCGCGGACGGAGGTTTCTTCGTGCAGGACGGTGACGGGCTGGAGGAGCGCGCCGGCCCCCGCTGAAGGGCTGAGGCAGAAATCAACGAGCGAGAGAACGCCGATGACCTCAGAGGCAGAGTTCTCAGAGCGAACGACGGGGTAGCGCGAGAGGCGGTGGCGGCTCATGTGTTCGAGGACGCGCTGGCGGGGCCAGTCGAGGACGATTTTTTGGACGCGTTCCCAGGCGATCATCTCGTCGCCGACGGTGGTTTCGCGCATGGCGAGGGCGCGGTCGAGAAGGGTGGCCTGGTGCTCGGAGATGACGCCGTGCTCGGCACCTTCTTTGAGGAGCTGCGAGATGCGTTCGCGGGCATCAGGGATGCCGCTTTCACCACCGCCACCGAGGAGGGCCGAGACGCTGCGGGCGAGGAACTGCATCGAGGGCAAAATGCCAGAGAAGGTGTAGGCGATGCGGAGCCAGCGGAGCGGGATGGCGGCGGCGAGGGTCCATGCCTCGGCCTTGAGACGGAACGCTTCCTTGGGGAATCCGTCGGCGATGACGAAGAGGATCGGTCCGATGACGAGGCCGGTGATGATGACGACCTGCCAGTGAGAAAAATGGAGACTTTCGAGGAAGCCGGTGAAACCGATGGCGCCGATATAGCTGAGCAGGTTGTAGGAGATCAGGAGTGAGGCGAGGAGGCGACCGGGGTGGTCGAGCTCGGCCTTGAGGACGGCGGCGCGGCGATCGGTGCGGGCGAAGAGATTGAGCCGCACGCGGTTGATGCTGTAGAGACCCATCTCGATGCCGGTGGCGATCGATGCGCCGATGGTTCCGAAAATCGCGAGGCCGAGGAACTTGACGAGTTCGGGGTTCATGGCGTCCTCCGCGCAGCGGTGGGCCGGTTGGGCCCGGAGGTGGGCCGGGGGGAGGAGGCGGGTTTGGCGGCGTCGCTAACAAGGCTCACGCGGACGCGGTCGGCCATGCGGCCGGCGAGGGATTCGACCTCGAGCCGGAGATTGCCCAGGTGCACGACATCGCCCACGCGCGGGAGGCGGCCGAGCTGTGAGAAGATGAGGCCCGAGAGCGTGGAAAAGCGGCGATCAAGGGGAATGCTGAACATCTCGGCCCAATCCGCGGCGGAGAGGCGGCCGGGAACGGACCACGTGCCAAGGCCGATGAGTTGGGGCTGATCGGCGGGATCGGTCCGGGTTTCGTCGTCGGTGGATTCGGCGATGAGTCGGCCCACGATGTCGGCGATGGAGACGACACCGACGATGGCGCCGTGCTCATCAACGCACATGGCGACCTTGGCGCCGCGGCGGCGGAGGTCTTCGAGGAGCAGGTCGACGGCGGCGCGCTCGGGAACGAAGCAGACGGGCTCGAGGGCGTCCTGCAGCGGCGGGGACTTGCCGAGGGCGGCCTGAACGAGATACTTTTTCACGTCGAGCATGCCGGCGATTTCGGACTCGCCGCCCGCGGCGTGGACGGGAATGCGGGTGCGACCGGAGGTGCGGGCGAGGGTGCGGATGGCATCGGGCGTGGCGGTGAGGTCGAGCCAATCGACATCGATGCGCGGGGTCATGACGTCGCGTACACGCAGGGTGTTGAGGCGAACGACCTGGCGGAGAACGCGCTGCTCGTTGTGGTCGATAGCGCCGTCGGCGGTGCCGGCGCTGAGGAGGGCGGAGAGGTCCGACTCGGTCATGGCCTGCTGGGCTGATTCGGGGGCGATGAAGAGGCGGGTGAGAGGGGCGACAAGGCCGCGGTCGAGCACGACGCGGAGCGGGCCCAGGACGCGGAAGCCGGCGAGAACGGTGGGAGCGAGGAAGCGGCAGAACTCGACGCGGCGGCGGGCGGCGACCATTTTGCTGACAACCTCGGCGAGCACCGTGTGCACGATGAGGTTGAAGGCGCTGACCAGCAGTTTGGCGAGGCCGGACTGGAGCTCCATGGCGACGATGGTGGTGAGCACCATGTAGAGCGTCGAGGCCATGAGGTTGACGAAGAGGATGCTGACGAGGAACTCGCGCGGACGGGCGAGAAGAAGCGCGACGGCGTGGGCGGCCTTGGGAGCGATTTTGCGGAGGCGGATTCGCTCGTGGAAGGCGAGGGAGAAGAGGGCGGTCTCGGCCGAGGCACAGACTGCCGCGACCACGAGCAGGACGAACATCGCCGCGAAACTCACCAGCATCGTGACGGTCAAAGGCCGGGCCCTCCTGCCTCGCCCGCGGAGCCGGAGTCGATCTGTTCGAGCATGCGCTCGATATAGCGCCAGGCGTTGAGTTCGCGGCGGAGGGCGGCGAGGAGGGCGGGCGCGGCCGCGGCGGGCGCGGCCGGGGCGGGCGCGGGGGGATTGGAGGCGGGAGGAGTTAACGCGGAGAAGTCGCAGCCGGCGAAGAGGGCCTGAACGGCGGCAATGTGCTGGTCGCGGCGGGCATCGCCCCACTGCCGCCAGCGATCGCGGGCGGCTTCGGTCGTGCCGGTCTCCTGCATCTGCTCGCGGATGTCCATCATCTCCATGAGGAAGCCGTCGGGGAGCGTGCGGTTGGCTTCTTTGGTGGGGCCGGCGAGGCGGGCGAGGAGGAGGTTGGCACGCTGCTCAGGGTTGGCGAGGAGGGCGTGGGCGGCGTTGATGGAAGCGGGGGACGCGGGGGGCGGAGAGAATGAGGCGGACGGGGTGGTGATGGAGGTGCCGAGCGGGCTCTGCGCCGGGCCGGTGCGGATCGCGTCGGGATGGCTTTGGGCCGAGCGCGTGAGGAAGGCGCGCTTGAGCGCGAGGGGATCAAGATCAAAGGTGGGCGGCAGGCCGAGGATATCGAACGCGTCAGGGGGCATGGAAGAGGGCGGATGGTATCGCGGGCGACGGGCGAATTGGGCGGTGACCGGGAAGCGAGGCGGGGCAGCAGAAGCGTTGTAGAGGGCACAGATGGAACGGGGCCGGTGAGTGAAGTGCAGGGAAAGGCGGAGGGGCTGCGGGGGGAGCACGGTCGGGGGAGTACGCTCGGGGGGTGTACGCTCGGGGGGTGTACGCTTAGAGCGATGAACTCCTGCTCGGCCGAGTTTCGGCCGGGATCGCGTGTTTTCGGAGGTGAATGTGGCCAAGCACATCGGCATCGTGGCGGTCAGCCCTGAAGGGTCGGCGCTGTGCTATCGCGACATCTATCGGCGGGCCCAAGCGCTGATGGGTGATGAAGGGCACCCGGTGGTGACGCTGCACAACGAGCGACTTGAGGACTACATCAACGCGATTTTGCGCGACGATTGGCACACGATCGGCGACATGCTCACGCGGTCGGCCCGGGTGCTGGCCCTGGCGGGGGCGGAGTTTTGCATCACGCCCGACAACGTGGTTCAGCACGGGGTTGAACTGGCGCGGCACACCTCACCGATTCCGTGGCTGACGATGACCGATCTGGTGGCGGAGAAAGTGGCGGCCGACGGGCGCAAGACGGTGGGCATCATCGGCACCAAGCTGGTGATGTTCGGCTCGACGTATCAGACGATGCTGGGCATCAAAGGCGTGAAAGTGATCACGCCCGAGGCGCGCGATGCGGATGCGATCGACTCGATTATTTTCCGCGAGCTCATTCATGGTGAGATTCGTGAGGAGTCGCGCGAGCTTTTCATCTCGGCGATGAAGCGGCTGGCGGATCGCGGGGCCGATGGGGTGATTCTGGGGTGCAGCGAGGCACCACTGCTGGTGCCGGCGGAGAAGGCTCCGCTGCCTGCATACGACGCGGTGGGACTGCTGGCCGACAGCGCGGTGCATTACTCGATCGGAAGGCCGTCCGGGGCGTCGGTGCGATGAGTCGCCTCGGCGCGATGAGCCGCGCTGTAGTGCTGACCCTTGCGTGTGCTGGGCGGGGCCGACGGCGTATCTTGTAGCCATGAATCCAATCCTGTGCGCGGTGTTGGCGGGGCTTTGCTGGGGCGTGGGTGAGATCTTTACCAAGGGCGCGATTAACTCGCGCGAGATCGGCCCGATGGGGACGGTGCTGGTGCGAGCGCTCGTGACCGCGCCGCTGGCGCTGGCGGCCTTTGCCGTGGCGTACTCGGTGACCAAGACCGAGCCGCAGAGTTGGTGGCGACCGGGGAGCATGAGCGGGGCGACGTGGGCGAAACTCGTCATCGGCTCGGGGTTGCTGGCCGGGTTCGGCGGGGTGTTCTTCTTCTACTTCGGGCTGGCGCAGCCGGGCGGGGATATCTCGGTGCTGCGGCCGATCGCGTTCGCGCTGGCGCCAGCGACCGCAGTGCTGCTGGGGTGGTGGTATCTGGGCGAGGCCATGACGGTGAGGAAGGGCGCAGCGGTCGTGCTCATTTTGGCGGGGATTGTTTTGCTGGCGGGGGAAGGAAAGAAAGCGCTGGCCAAAGAGGCGGCGAGCAGGTCGCCCGGAGGCGAGTTGGCGGCCGCGCCGCCCGCCGCGGGGTGAAATAGGCGGTGAAGAGGCCGACTGCGCCCGGTTCTGAGGCAAAGACCGCTCGATACACTCAGCCATGCACGCTCCGGTCAAGGTTTGCATATTCTGCGGGCAGGACTGTTCTTCGCGGCCGCGGCTGAAGGACGGGCGGGGGCGGTATGCATGCAAGGCGTGCGCTGAGGCGAACCTGAAGGGGGCGGCTCCGGCGGGGATCGAGGAAGGGCCGGCGGGGCCGGCGGGTCTTGGCGATGGTGCGACATCTACACCGCCGCGACAGGTCGTTCATGAGGTGAGCGATGAACCATTGCATGTGGGGCCGCCGATGCCGGGTGAGGGGGTCATCGAGGCAAGGCCGGCCGATGAGGGCCCGATTCCGATTGCCGAGGAGCCGGAAACAGCGGTGCAAGGCGTGGCCCGCGGGTGCCCGGGGTGTCGGCACACGGTTCCGGCGGGGGCGGTGCTGTGCGTGCACTGCGGGTTTGACTTTCGGACCGGTTTCAAGCGCGGCACCGGGGCGGGGGCGACCAGCCGCGACGGGGGAGTGCTGGCGTGCGCCACCTGCGGGTATGACCTGACGGGGCTCAAATCGCCGCGCTGCCCGGAGTGCGGGGAACTGCTCAAGGGCAAAGGGGCGCGGCGGCTGCGTGACGTGAAGGCGGAGAAGGCGGCGCTGCACAAAATGTACCTCACGCCGGGGATCATGATCGGCGTGGGGCTGTTGTTGCTGGCGGGGGTGGTGAGCGCGAACGGGCTGACCTCGAGCTTGCCGGCGATTGCCATCACGCTCACGTGCCAGATTGTGGTGGCGTATCTGGCGTATCTGTTCTGCGCCTTCGCGTGGATCGGCTTTGATGCGCCGCTGCATGTGCAGGCCCTGCGGCTGGCGGCGCTTTCGATCCTGTTTTTTCCGATTTTCCTGCTGCTGCGGGTGGCGCCGTGGCGCTCGGGGCGGGGGTACTTCATCGGGCCGTATGGGCTGCTGGGCGCGCTGTATGTGTGGACCATGGCGTGGCTGTTGGACATGGACATTGAAGATGCGTGGATGCTGGGGATACTGACGTTTGCGGCGCAGGCGGTGGCGACTTTGGTGCTGTTTGGAGTGTTCAAGATCTGAGTGCTGGGGACACGGCCCGGGGCGGGTGGCGGGAGGAAGGCGGGAGGTGGATTGGGCTGAATAGTCAGGGTTTGGCCTGTGCAGGTTCCCGCCTTGGCGGCCTCCAAATGGGTGGTTGCTCCGAATACCATGGGGAGCAGCGGCCCGCGCCCAATCTCGCGAGCCCTGATGGAGTCAGTTGTGGCCAAAGCTGCGGACCTTCCCTTTGTTGACCTGTCGAAGAACTCACGCATTCCGGTGTTGATGGAACTGTCGGCTTCGCTGTCGCGGGCCGAATCGCCGCAGCAGGTGCTTGAAGCGATCATTGTGGCCATGCGCAAGGCGTATGGGCCGCGGTGCTACATCTCGCTGTCGGTGACGGGGATGCAGACGGGTCACTTTCGGATCACGCGGTGGCTGGCGGCGGACGGGTCGGAGCGGATTCGCCCGGCGGACCCGTGGTCGAGCATGGAAGACCTGCCCACGCAGTACGGCGGGGTGCTGTCGCGGCTGATCGCGACGCCCGAACCGAAGCTGGTGCAGGCGATGAAGGTGCTGGACGACCCGATCGTGGGTGAGACGTTCGAGCCGTTCGGCTCGCTTATTGCGGTGCCGGTGATGGTTGAGGGGCAACTGGCCAACTGGACGATCCTGCTGCACGAAGAGGCGCAGGGGCTGGGCGTGGCCGACCTGGAGCAACTCATTTTGCGCGGCAATCTGATCGGCACGACGATGAACAACGTGCTTATCGCCAACCGTTTGCGTGAGGCAACGGACTGGATTCGGCACGAGGTTGATCACATTGCGCAGATCCAGCGTTCGCTGCTGCCGCAGACGACACCGCAGATTCCGGGTGTGGAAGTGGCGTGCCGCTACGAGACGTTTGACAAGGCGGGCGGTGACTATTACGACCTCTTGCCGCTGACGGCGGGGCTGGGCGGGACGTATCTTGAGAAGGCGGGCCCGTGGGCCATCATGATCGCCGATGCGTCGGGGCATGGGCCGGCGGCGGCGGTGGTGGTGGCCATGCTGCATGCGATTTTGCACGCGCGTGAACCGCAGGTGAATCAGCCGACGCAGTGCCTTGAGTATCTCAACCAGCGGCTGTTTGCACGCCGGGTTGGCAGCGAGTTTGTCACGGCATTCTTCGGCACGTATGAGCCGGGAACACGGACCTTGACCTATGCCAACGCGGGCCACAACCCCCCACTGCTGCGGCTGCCGAGCGGCGAGGTGCAGCGGCTGGATGCGGTGGGCGGCATTCCGCTGGGCGTGATGGATACGGTGGGTTCGGATCAGATCTCGATCAAACTTCAGCCGGGCCAAACGCTGGTGATGTTTACCGACGGCATTACCGAAACGCTGGATGCGGGCGGGCGGCAGTTTGGCGAGGCGGCACTGGAGGCGGTGATCAGCGGCAGCCGCGGGGGTCCGGACCAGTTGGTGGAGCAGATTGCCGCCGCGGTGAAGCGGCATCGCGGGTCGGCCAAGGCCAATGACGACCAGACGATTGTGGCGCTGAGGATCAAGGACGAATGAACGGGGAGTCGCAGGGTCGTCGGGCAGGTGGCGGGCGGGAGTGGCGAGCGGGGGTGGCGAGCGGGGGTGGCGAGCACTCCGGTTTCTGATATCATCCGGGTATGGCCATGATTCCTGCACCGGGTGAACGCTACACCATTCGCCGTAAGGTCTTTCGCCTGTTTGGCGCGGGGTTTCATATCTACGGGCCGCAGGGCGAGCTGGTGGGCTTCTGCAATCAGAAGGCGTTTCGGCTGCGCGAGAGCCTGATGGTGTATACCGACGACTCGCGCTCGACTGAGCTGTTCCACATCGGCACCGAGCAGATCATTGACTTCGGCGCGACGTACTACGTGACGCTTCCGACGGGGGAGCGGATCGGCTCGTGCCGGCGCAAGGGCATCAAATCGATGTTCCGCGATGAATGGGAAGTCTTTGACGGGGAAGGCAAGTCGGTGGGCGTGCTGATGGAGGACTCGGGCACGCTGGCGATGCTGCGGCGGGTGCATGAGGCTTTCGCGGCGTTGTGCCCGGAGAAGTATGTGCTGCGGCGGCATGATGGTCGCGAGATTGCGACGCTGCGGACGCACTTTAACTGGTTTATCTATCGCCTGGGTGTGGGCATTCGCGAGGATGATTCGGAGCTTGATGACCTGATGATTCTGGCTTTGGGTTGCCTGATTGCGGCGGTTGAAGGGCGGCAGGATGCGTGGTAGTTTGCGGGGTCGTGTGCGAGCGGACAGGGGCGGCGCTTGACCGCGCTTGACCGCGCTTGGCCGCGCTTGGCCGCGCTTGGCCGCGCTTGGCGGGGCTGATCAGGCCTTGAGCGTGGCGAGTCGCTGGATACCAGCCTCGATGGTGGCGGGCTTTTTGCAGAAGGCGAAGCGGACGAGCGAGCGGCCGAGAGCGGGGCGGTCGTAGAACACGCTGGGCGGAATGGCGGCGACGCCGACGTTCTCGATAAGGTGATTGCAGAAGGCGATGTCGTCGCTCAGGCCGAGCCGGGCGGAGATGGCAGCGTGGTCGGCCATGATGAAATAGGTGCCGTCGGTGGGGTGGACAGTGAACCCCAGGCGGGTGAGTTCTGTGCTGAGCACGGCGCGGTTGGCGGCGAGATCGCGGACGAGGGAG
>Ga0105048_10002142_pt1 | contig 31882 bp, 30 predicted proteins | sample MAT05_FD_78382 | JGI IMG/M metagenome (GOLD analysis project Ga0105048, IMG submission 78382) | Freshwater microbial communities from Lake Fryxell liftoff mats and glacier meltwater in Antarctica - MAT-05 | ecosystem: Environmental > Aquatic > Freshwater > Ice > Liftoff microbial mat | place... | reverse complement strand
GTGGCAAATGACTCTAGCGATTCACCACGCCCTTCGTACCTCAGCGCGTGCCACCCAGTTTATAGATAGATTCAAACTGCCCCTCGCCTAAAAGCCATCTCATGGAAGCCGGTATCAGCCTAGAGCTGATCCAAAAGTACATTGGCCACGCTCAAATGATGACCACCATGTTCTTTCTCCACGCCACAACCGCCTGGGAAGAGAACGCTATCATTAAAATGTACGCTTGAATGCAATACATGGTTATGCCGGACCAATGGCTTCAAAGTTGAGCATCCTGGAACCATGGATTACCGTCAGTAGCCGAACCTCACCAGGAAGTACTCGTCACGACCAAATTCAGGGACAATCGCGCCCGAGTTTGGATGGTTGACCAATTGCAGTGGCCTAGCAAGAATTCGTTCACAGACAGCATCCGCATAACCCCCTGATCGTTCCGCAATGTAGCCATGTATCGACAATGTGTCAGCCGATGCTTTTTCGGTCCAGCGTAGTTTCATTGGTGCTTTAGTGCTTTTTAGCATCCAATCGTCGTCGCATTTCGTCCGTGTCGACCAGACGCCCTGCGTTGCTGTCAGCAAGCCCTATTTCTATTTGCTGGCGAACATATAGGCGGTATTGGACTTCGTCCCAAGTCACATTTTCGGGAAGCAATCGCAACAACCGCATCAACCGCATCTTTTACCCCGGAACCGGAAATCGTGTTGCTCTTAGTAAATCGGTACCGTAGACAGGGGTTTCGAAAGCATTTATTGTAACGTTCGGATTGCAATCATGCAAAAAACCACCTTTCTTCCGGCATAACGACTGCGATTCAGCCAGTGGCGGCAAGTAACGTTTCAAAAGGTCAAGGCGGACGATCCGACACTTATTATAATTCTTACATCTTAACCGATGGTCTGAGCGGGCATCATGCTATTTGGGTGCGAATTGTTAGCGTTAAGTGGTCTGGACGCGATGCCGCCTCAGTGCGTTTATTAACCGTAGTGTATCCAATGTTGTTTAGACAATCCATCTGCTAGACTTTGTTACCAAATTGGGTTTCTTTAAGCAAATTGCCATGAAAGCTTGGGTGGATTAGGTGCCGATACAATTTCAACACGAAGAGCTCATTCGAACCACACCGGAACGCGGCTTCGCCGCGATTCACAACTTGTCTCTCACCGCCGATTGGCTGCCTCCTTGTGTCTCACTGACGAAGGAAGGGGATGGTCCCAATGCCGTTGGAGACATGCTCCGATATGTTTACAAACAAGGCGGGCGGCAAGCCGAAATGGAGGGTAAAATCCTCGCGCGTGTTCCGGGTGAGCGGTTGCATTGCATGTACAACGACAGCATGTTTGACGTTTCCGTTGACTTACGTGTTAGTGCCAAGGGGGGTGAAACGCTGACCACCCACATGGTTGAAATTACACCCAAGACGTTTAGCGGAAAGCTGATGTCGCCGCTGATTCGTTTTGGACTCAAAAAGCAGACGCGGGACGCAGCCAAGAATCTTAAGAACTTGCTTGAGTCCGGCAATGTCTCATAGTCTTGGCCTGAACTGACAGCGTTTTTGATTATGTTCAGCGACGGGTTGCGAGAATCTCGCTCCCGCGAACAAACTGGATCGGGCTCTTAGGGGAGGAGCAGTTTGAAATCTACCATAAACGGGGTGGCACGCTCTGAGGTACGAAGGGCGTGGTGAATCGCTAGCGTCATTTGCCACACTTCCCACGCCCATCGCTAATCGCTTTGAGCGTGCCACACGGTGGCCTGGTCTGGTAGTCTTATGTCTGCCGTTCGCCTTAGCGAGATTATTCCGCACGACGTTACCAATCCATGCGCCGAACAAAGAGCATGGTCGGTATTGCGCTAGCGATCACCAATGTTAAGGCCAAGCCGGATTCTCGATTCTTAATGCCATAGTGCAGCAAATCGAACATACGCATGGCCACGGTTGTGACTTGAGGTGGTTGAACCAACAGGTAGCTCGATAGATCTGCGAAAGACACAAAGAAGGCGACCACCAAGGCAACGACCAGAGGATTCAACATGGCCTTCAGTAGAATCCAGGTTCGCGACAGGTAAGGTAGCCCCTTGTCCAATTGCAACAGCCGATCATTGTTCGTGGTAAACCGCTTCTTCGCAAGCCACAGCACTCCGAACACGATTGGCAAACACCGGCTTTGCAACGCAAGAATCGGCCCAATCAAAGTGCGATCGGTGAGAAAACCAACCCACGCTGGCTCCCTTCGATCCAAAAGGGCAATTATCATCAAATTGATGATTGGGCCAGGGAGTGCGAGCAGAAATGCCATGAGTCCGATGGCGATCCATGTGGCCCATTGAGCTTTCACGCATCCGACCAACGCAACACCCAGAACTAGCGCTAACGCTGACGCGTAAAAACTAAGTTGAACGCTCCAGTTGATCTCATTCAGAAAGGTCCTGGATTGTACGATGGACTGAACCAACACCAACGCCGACCAACCGCGTCGAATCTCACCGTTGTCCATGGTCGCAATGTAACCCGCTTTCACGATCAGGTTCGCAAATGGTATAATCGCAACCATCGAAACGATCGCCCATCCAAGAACAGCCCCCAGCCACTGAGGACCTCCTCGCAGTTCAAACGCTTGAAAGCCTGAGGAGGTTGGGTCCGATTTCTCGGCCCCTATTCGCGATTGAAATCGCCGAGCCAGAATTAGCACCGCGATTCCGATTGCGATCGCAAACGAACACGCTTGTCCAATGGCGAATTGGTTTAGCTCGTTGAATTGAACTTGTTGATACACCGTCTCCGTAATGGTAGGGACTTGAAACAAATTGGTTACCACCATATCGTTTCCGGTCATAGCGATCGTCCAGATCGCGCCCGCCGCAATCCAGGGCCAGAGCTTCGGAATCAGCACAGTAAACGTGGCAAACCACGGACCGAAATCGAGCAGGGCTTGCCGACAGTTGGAATCGAAGGAACGTCTAATACCCAATGCACACAGCAAGAAGCAAACGGGGGTCGCCGCCATGGCATGAATCCAAACGACGGAAGCGATGGCGGTACTTGGCGAAAGAGCTGCCGACACCTGGCTCAATCGAAACCATCCCTGGACCCCAAAGCCCGCGCTCCAGGCGGTAGCTTGAACATAGATGGGTATGAGGATCAGGCTGAGCACGATGGTGGACATCCAACGATGCATTGGGACTCGAAAACAAACCGTAAGCAGAGCAAGCGACAGGCCGAGCAGTGTCGCCAGGGCTGCGGTCCCTAAACAAACAAAAAGCGTGTTGAAAAACGGTGAGTTCAAGTCGTGGTTAGCCTCGCTGCTGTCATGACGGCTTGAATCATCCCCGAAGATTCCGCGCGGTTCTGCCAAGCGATGTCATGTGCCGTTCCGTGGGCCACGCTGGTTCGAACGATGGGCAGACCGAGCGTTACATTCACTGCGTCAAACATATCCAACAGTTTCAACGCAATGTGGCCTTGGTCGTGGTACATGGCAACCACGGCATCGAAGCCACCATCGACTGCTTTGGGCATCAACGTATCGACCGGCAGCGGCCCCACAACATCGATTTGATGCTCCCTAGCCTTCAAGACGGCTGGCGCAATGATGGTTTGCTCTTCCGAACCAAAACGACCGCTCTCACCAGCATGTGGATTGAGGGCCGCTACCGCGATCCGGGGTGCGCCCCTTAGGCCCATCGACTTGCGAATGCGTTTGAAAACATCGTTGGCTAGTCCGATCTTTTCGCCGATGCTAGCGACAGTCAGGTGCTCAAAAACTTCCCGGAGTGCCATGTGCAAAGTGACGTGCACAACACCGAAGCCTGCTGCACCGCCATGACGAGGGCGACCAGGTGGCAAGTACAACATCATCGCATGTTCCTTGACGCCGCAAAGATGAGCGAGAAGTTCGGTGTGTCCAGGCCAATCGTGACCAGCCGCATGCAACGCAACTTTATGCAACGGAGAGGTTACGATCGCATCCACTTGGCGTTCCATGGCCAACTGAGTCGCACGGACCAAGCAATCGTAGGCAAGCTGTCCTCCTCGCCTATCAACTATCGGTTTGGTAGCACGATCCGCTTCCGCGTCCCCAGTCACAAGGCACCAAAGTGACGGAACCGTTTGAGAATTTGGCGCACTTGATTTCGCCAGCCACTCATCGACCGAATCCACTGCCATGATTTCGAGATCGACTGCGGACATTTGTGCGGCCTGCTTAAGGAGGGCAGGGCGTCCCAGTACCAACGGCTTGCAATGTGCGTTCAGTCGACCACTTGCAATCGACTTGACGATGATCTCAGGACCAACACCGGTTGGATCCCCTATGGTGATAGCGATGTTCGGCTTGGCTTGCTGCGTCATGTTAGCGTTGGGCTTGGTTGGCCAGTTTTGCCTTTTCAATTGCCTTGGCCAATGCATTTGGGGGCACGGCGGAACGCCACACATCGACGACCCTTCCGGCGCCATCCACTACGAGCGTCGTTGGGTACGAGAATCCACCAGCGGTCATCAGTTGACTAACGCGAGTTCTCGAAAATTCGGCGGGGTCGGCGTAAACTGGAAGATCGTTCGCTTCAACTTGCTGAAGGAATTTATTGGTGTAAAACCTGAGGGAGTCAGGCGACTCTTTGTTTTCGTTGCTACATGAAATACTCGCAAAAAGTACTTCGGAATCTTGGCTGTAAGCCCGCTGCGTTTTGACAAAGTCCGGAAGCTCCTCAACACACTCTGGACACCAATAGCCCCAAAAATGCAGGACAACGACTTTGCCTTTCATATCCGCTTCCTCAATCTTCGATTCGGTGTTGAGAAGCGGTTGAATGTCCATCTCGGTGATGGTTTGGCCGACAATGCGAGCTTTTTCTCTCCCGATGATGAGCAGAACGCAAATCCCAACCACCATGAACACGCCTGCGAGCAAAAGTGGGAGAATGGCTGGCGAGGACCGCATTGTCGATTCTTTTTTGAGTGCGGTGGAGTCTTCGGTGGAGGACATGATAGCTACTGGTTCTATGGGTTGATGGACGCACAATGCGTCGACATTTTCAGTGATCTGCCACTAATTGTAGCCGTGAAGGCAAATCCTTGCGATCTCAAAACCGAGCTTCCGCCACGACTGCCGGCGAAGAACTCGACTACGGCTAAATCGAAAGGCTGCGGGTTGAACAATTGTTGCCTCCCTGCGAAAATGGGTGGAAAGCTTTGTTCCTTCCATTCAGCGTTCCAGACAGCATAATTCATGCGATGCCCCTATTGTTACAGTGATAACGACGGAGTTCGAGACTCCAGAATCGTTGAGGATGGCAAAGCGATTCGACGGAGGCGTTTTTGCAACCATTGCCGCCGCCGGTTTACGACCTACGAACGAGTCGAGGGGTTACTACAAGTTCGGAAGCGAGACCAGACAAATCAGGACTTCAGCCGTGTCAAAATCGAGCGTGGACTTCGAGCGGCGTGCTGGAAGCGGAAAATTGACGCGGAAGAGATTCAAAAACTGGTCGGCGACATTGAATCGCACATCTTAGATAACTACGAGAAGGAAGTTTCCAGCGAGGAGATTGGGAACTTATGCATGGAATTTTTGAGGGAGGTGGATCAAGTAGCGTTTGTCAGGTTCGCCAGCGTCTACCGGAGCTTCAGCGACGCCCAGGACTTCGTCGACGAATTGACACCGATACTCAAGATCAAGGCAAAAGCCAAAAAGAAAAAATCGTCCAAAGAGATGGAGCCTTGAGGACGAATCGATCACAATAGTGCGAAAGGCGACAAGGAATAGCCAATCAAAATCTTTGACAGGCTGGTTGCGGTAGAGATAAAATCGTACTCATTCACTCAATGGGGGGCGAAACGATTGATTGATCTATCCAATTTAGTTGCACCACGAGCAAGTGTCTTTCAAGGGGCTGAACGGGTCCCTATTACGGACGCAATAGAAAGCATCCGGTCGTCCACGACTCGGCATAGCGTTCTGCTTAGCGGAGTTGCATGTGAGTACGCGCTCGACTATTTACAAAATTTCTACCGCGACGACCCCAGAATTCATGTCGCTCCATCCTTTTTTTGGGACGATGCCGACGATTCGTGTTGCGTTTCCATTCATACGGACAAAACAATCCCGTCTTCTTACACGCTATCGGTTGCACCATGGGATCGCGATGATGTCATTCAATACATGCTCGCAACCAATGCCCGTGAGTGCTCCTCCATTATCACTCGAATCCAGCCCGATTTTTTTGCACTGGTCCGCGGTGGGTTTTCACTCTGGAAGTGCATTATTGAGACGATGCTTCGGTTTCCAAAGGAGACGGATTTTCAACAAGTTCTGAAAAAACTCCTTCGAATGAGGTTGCCGTCAACGGTCCCGTCGTGGGGTGGCGAACCGATGAAATGGCTTGCCGACCAACTCCTCGCTTCTCAGTCTTTGGACACGCTACTATTGTTAAGCGACGACCCGATATATAGGTCACTTTTAGGCATCTCATCACTCCGCCTAGAAATCGAGACGGATCGCTTTGCCGAACTACTTATGCACTCCAACAAAAGCATACTTCAGAATCTGCACAGCAACCAAAGGTTAATTGAAGTCAGCAAACGTTTGCGAGGCAAGAGGGCTGTCGCCGTTTTTTTGAAGAGCTGCGTTTTCGAGAAATACGCTTCGACTTCGGTCTCCATACTTTCGCAAATCGAGCCGTCATGGAAGCCAGAAAAAAGGGCCAGCTACCGATTCCAGAACGCCTACTTGGCCGGAGCGTGTTGGTCGGGATCATATCTTGAACGAGCGCAATTCGACGGGGCAAATCTGACGAATATTTGTTTGGACCAATCTGTATTAACGGATTCCGCGTTCGCATTCACTAACGGGGATGACGCTTCGTTTGCAGATGCATGCTTGCGTGGCGTAAAAGCCAACAAAGCCTCGTTCCGCTTGGCAAATTTTAGCCGGGCAGAAATGTGCCAAACGCAATGGGCAGAATCCGACTTCGAACAAGCGAACTTCTCGGAATCGTTGCTGAATGAATCAGCATTTGTAGGCTGTGATTTTCGCAATGCAAATTTTCGAGCCTGCGAAGCAAGGCATATCCGATTAAGTCAGTGCATGCTCGCGGGAGCGGACTTTTCCGATGCTCAGTTAAACGGTTCGCAATTGGAGAAACTTGATTTTCAAGAAGCACTTCTGTGCCGTACGAACTTAAGCCAAGCCAGCCTGTTTCGAGCAACGCTTAATTCCCTGACGATTCATCAATGCAATTTCGACGATGCCAATCTCTTTGATGCTGCCTTGTCCGGCTCGCGAATGCGAGAATCCAGCCTGTGTCGCGCTTGCCTCGCCAATTCTAGACTGGGTGAAATCGACTGGGAGCAATGTGATCTTCGAGAAGCCAATTTTAGTGGTGCAACGTTTCACTACGGATCGACGCGATGTGGCATCGTTGCCAGTCCGTATCCGTCGCATGGAACGCGGACTGGATTCTACACGGACGACTGGGAGGAATTGGTTTTTAAGACGCCGGAGCTCGTGAGGAAAGCTAGTCTCGTGGGCTGCGATTTGCGGGGCGCGAATCTGCATGGGGTAGATTTTTATCTGGTCGATCTAAGAGGTGCGATTCTTGATCCATCCCAACGACAACTTGTTTCCGCATCGGGCGCCATTCTGGATTGACTCAAAGATTCGGCGTATTGGCTATTTTCACGCAAACCCAGATCAAGTAGGCGGACCACGCAATCAAGACAATGGTCGCCACTCCAAATAGCTTGATTTTCCAATCAGCCCGCATCTGTCGCCAGCTCAAATCGAGGTTCAAAAGCTCCGTCAAAATCAAATTGGTCGTCAAAATCTTCGCGATGATCGGTCTTGCTCTTGCGCATTTCGCGAATTCGAATGAGGTTGTAAACAATTTCACCGAAATCGCCCGTTGAATGGATTCCCCAACTGTTCAACACCGTTTTTGCCATGAATCCGTATCGATCGAGAGCGAACTCGCGAATCGCCTGGCACAGTTGCTGACCCGTCAAATGATGATCTTGCTTTGCTTCGCTTCCTTCATCGTTGGTGGCCGGCATCTTCATGATTTCTTGGGCGTAAGCCAAAGCGTCTCGCACGAATTGATAGGCTTCCAAATGGTACCGCTGGTCTTGCATCAGTAACTCAACTACGGCCTGTAGGTGTTCTTTCATAGTAAACTCAGTTCTCAGCTCCACGTTTTAATACGGTCAAGCAATCGCTCGCAGGAATCAAGATCCGTCGGTTATCTTCGGTAATGAGCAAAAGCTGCTGCGCTAAAAGTTCGACCCCTATTACTCTACCGCGTCCTTGCGACGTCACAATCTCACTTCCGACTGTCGGCAAGTCGGCGGCCAGTTCTTCGTAGGTGTCATTTTCGTAGCGAAGACAGCATTTTAGCCGTCCACAACGACCTGAAATCTTGTTCGGGTCGAGGGTGGCCTTTTGAAGTTTGGCCATTCGCATTGAGACCGGTGGCATTTCGGACAGGTGGGTGTTGCAACACACCGGCTTGCCACAGTCACCATAATCTGCCAGCAATTTCGCTTCGTCGCGTGCTCCGATTTGGCGCATTTCAATTCGGGTTTTGTATTCCGAGGAAAGCCGCTTCACCAATTCGCGAAAATCCACTCGGTCGTCCGCCGAATAGTACACCATCATTTGTTCGCCTCCGAGGATGATCTCCCAATCCACCAACGACATAGGCAAGCTCATTTCTTGTATCAATTGCTTGCACTTTCCAAAATTTATTTTTTGCCTTTCCAAAATGTTTTGGTACTCGTTTTCGTCCTCGACCGATGCGTCACGTTGAATACTTCCATTCGGAGGATCGTTCATTTGACTCAAAACATGATCGGTAGCTTCACACAAGACTTCCCCTCTTTCCAGACCGCGGTTGGTACGAGCGACGACGATATCGCCACGAAGTTGGTCCGTTCGGGAATTCATTACGAAGAGAGTGCGCATCAAACCGCATCGGACAACGTACCGGGGCATACTGAATCAGGAAAAGAAGAGGAGTGGCTGACGGGAGGTCCCGCTTGGTTTATCACCGGATTGTAACCCAAAATGCTCCGCCGCTGTTGCCTTAGTGAACAAGTTCCTCGGTTACCGACAATAAGGAGTAATTCTGGTATCCTTTGAAGTATCGCGTTTTCGGAATGCGAAGGACCGTAATGCCAAATTTCCCCAGTACAATCCAACTTGGAATTGCAAGATGCCTTTTCCTGCGTCACCAGATGATAGACCAGATCCGCTTGAAAACATGCCGGCCATGCGTGCCCGGATTCCTGAACATGTCGCTCGGGGGGAAGTGAGTACTGGCGTGATCGTTGTAACAGGTGGAACGGAATACGTCCTGGATTTCGTGCGGAATTTGCCTCGGCCAAATATGATTGTGGCCCGAGTCGTTCTGCCTCACATGGTTATGCCCCAGTTTATTGACGCATTGGCAGCCAATGTCGAGCTGTTTAGGCAGCGTTATGGTGAATTGCCGGGAATCCCACAACCCGCAGTCGTTTCGCAACCCGTTTCGTTTGGGGCTGGAATGGTCGCAACCAATCCAGCGAGCCAGGTGCCTGGCTCCCCTCCTGCCGCTGAAACCAACTCGGTCGACGTTTGGCCCGGTTCGACGCCAAGTCCTGGCCCAGGAGCCTCAACTCCGACTGGCGAATCGAATCCTAATTCAGAACCGCCGGGAGAACCGTCCGGAAACCAGCCACCCGCTCCGACGAACCCAACTCCCGCCAATGCCCAAAATCAATCGACCCATCTTCGGCGTCAGAATCCGCAGGACGTCTACGATGACCTCAAGCTTCGCGATGAAATTCTAAGCGGAGCCTATGCCAATGCTGTCATGATCGGGCATGGACCCTTCGAATTCAGTTTCGATTTCATCACCAATTTTTATCCGCAATCGGCAGTTAGTTGCCGAGTTTATTTGGCATCGGGGCATATCTATCGATTGCTTGAGTCCTTGAGAGCTTCGTGGGAACAGTTGCGTCCTAGACTTTCTCAAGGCAACCCACCGCCGAATCCACCGCCACCGAACCAACCTCAACCGCCTCGGTGATTTCGGTAATGTCACTCCATCCCCCTCCAACCTTTCAAGCGGACCCTCGCGAGATTATTCTTGCGAGTTCGTCACCGCGCCGACGCCAACTGCTTTCTCGATTTGGCTACAAGTTTCGCGTGTTGGAACCAGACCCCAACGCGGAGTGCGGAATCTGCTCACGCGAAACACCCCCTGAGTTGGTGGCCAGATTGGCTTTTCAAAAAGCCGCCAACGTCATCGCAAAGATCGATTCAGGGTTGGTGTTATCCTGCGACACGGTGGCTGAATGTGTCGCGATCATCCTCGGTAAACCGGAAAACCGGGAGCATGCTAGACAAATGCTGAAACGGCTTCGAGGTCGCAAGCATTCGGTCTATAGCGGCGTTTGCCTCTGGGACAAGGCGACATCGAATCGATCCATTCGTGTCGACGTATCGCACCTATGGATGGAGCCGATCACGGACGCGGAGTTGGAAGCGTTTCTGGACACGGAACAGTGGGTCGGCAAAGCGGGAGCGTTTGGGTTTCAAGATGGTCCAAATTGGATCCGGCTAGAGAGTGGATCCGAATCGAATGTCGTTGGCTTGCCGATGGAGATGTTGGCGACGATGCTCGCCGAGCTGAAAGTGTAATGCTGACGCTAGCATGCCCCTGGCTTCACGCCAGGGGTTATGACCATCTATTCTAGAGGGATGGTAATTATCCCCCGAGTTAAACTCGGGGGCATTTCACCGCCCCTTGGTTCTGGAACATATAGCGTTTGCGGCACCAATGCCGATGCATCTCCGAATGGGTAAAACACGTAAAATCTAACGATTGCTTAAACTTTAACACCGCTAGCAGCCGAAAACAGAAATAGCAGCGTTGATTGCGAATTTGCAAGTTCGTATTTTGGAGAGATTCAATGATTGTTGCCCGTATCGAAGGTGGTCTTGGAAACCAACTCTTCCAATACGCATTCGGAACTCAACTTGCCTACCAACACAACACTGAACTGGTTCTCGACTTATCCTCGTACGCTAGCAAACCAGCCCATGGTTACATGCTGGATCAGTTTTCTATTCGGGCTCGCGAGCTGCGATCCGTGGAGCGGAAACGTATTCCAGCGCGCTATAGTGAAGGAAAAAGATCGTTGCTGCAAGCTCTTGTGTTCGCCGGCAAGGAACTGATACGCGTACGCGAACGCCCGTTCGGATTTGCCGAAAAGCACATGTCGGCGCCTGACGACAGCTACTTGGTCGGCTACTGGCAAAGCGCACGTTTTTTTCGAGACGTAACGACCGACATCCGCGAGCAGTTTCGTCCGGCAGTCTCAATGAGTTCAGAGACTTTGCGAATCCGAGATAGAATGCTCAACTCTGCCAGCATTGCGATCCATCTACGACGGGGTGACTACATCACGACGAAACCGATGGCCGCCCGAAATCTGAGCTTGGACTACTATCGAGAATGCGTCGTATCGCAACTCGAGCGACGTCCTGAAAGTGAGGTTTACGTTTTCTCGAATGACATTCCGTGGTGTAGCGCAAATCTAGATCTTCCCTGTCCCGTTCATTTTGTTGAGCATACCAACAACGCCACCGCCAACGAAGATCTATATCTAATGATGGCGGCTGAATGTTTGGTCGTCGCCAACAGCACCTTTAGTTGGTGGGGAGCCTACTTAGGTGAACGCAAAGATCGAACGGTCTTTGCGCCCAAGAGTTGGTATCATCCCAAGACCCTCGATGACCAGTATATCAACTGCCAGGACTGGATCCTGGTCGACGACCGAGGAACGCAGCGCCAAGCCGCTTAGGACCGATGGAGAAATAAGTTTGGCGAACGGCAGGCTGAAAACTACCAATGTGATGCAACCCCTCTCCGGCCTTTCAGGCCGTCTCTCCGAGAGGGAGAGTGACTTTACCCCCTTCGTAACTCAGAGCATGGTCCCAATTTCTGGTATACTGCTCACTCGGGAAATCAAACGACCGGTTTAGTCATTGGTCATCCTATCCCACCAGATTCAAGTCCCTCTCCCTTAAGTTTGACATCGCAATCCCTATGAAGAAACATCCCAAACTCCAGACCATGAAATTCGGCTTGATTTTTACCGCAATTCTCTTAACGGCAAGCCTCACGACCCCAGTTTCTGCCCAAGAAAAAACGCAAGAGAAAACCAAACCGGTACGAATGGGCTGTGGGCTCATGACTTTCGATACCGTTCCGGGCTGGGGATTTCGTCCGGATGGCAAGTCTGCAATAGGGCCGACCCACGGCGCGGTGGTGGTGGACAAAGCCGGAAACATTTACACAAGTGCAGACGCTGGGGTGTTTATCTTTTCGCCAGAAGGAAAGGTCATCCATTCCTATTTGGGCAAGGAATACTCCCGAATACATGACATGGAGATTCGGGACGAAGCGGATGGCGAATTCATTTACGGTGCTCGCAACGCGGATGCGGAAGGGATCAAATTCAACATCAAAAGTGGTGAGATTGTTTTGAAGCTTCCGTTCCCTAAGGAATCAGGGCTCAACCTCGACAAGTTCAATCCGACCGCAATTACCGTAGCTCCCAATGGTGATATCTTTCTTTCCGATGGCTACGCTAGCAACCATATCTTCAAGTTCGATAAGACCGGCAAGTACTTGATGCATTTCGGCACGAAGGGGAATAATCTTAAGCAATTCAATACGGCGCATGGGATGACGCTCGATACTCGCTACGAGCCGCCCCGCCTGTTGATCTGCGACCGCAACCATCAACCCAAAGGACGATTGCTTCACTACGACCTCAACGGCGAGTACATCGACGAGATAATTACCGGTTTGGGAATGCCTACTTCCGCGGCAGTACAGGGCGACTATGTCTCGGTACCCGACTTGCATGGGAGAGTTGTCATTCTGGATAAAAGCAACACGATCATGGCGGTACTAGGACACAACCCTGACAAAGCCAAAGGGGGCAGCTACAACATTCCACAAGACCAATGGATCGAAGGGGTTTTCAGCGGCACGCACGGTTCGTATTGGGACAAAGAGGGTAACTTGTACGTGCAAGACTGGAACATCTCAGGACGCATCATGAAATTGGTTCGGGTCAAATAGGAACATGTCAAATACACCCGATAGCGACCCTGACAATAAACTGCCAGCACCGACCGTCAAGAATTTCAACCCGCAACAAGTCGCGAGATTTGTTAGCAAGATCAAGAATTTGGAACTACAAATCGGAGAGCATGTGCTGGCAGCGCTTCAGCACCCGGATACTGTTGCAGTTCTGACTACGGTGGTTGTCGGCCCCAGCGGCGACCAGCACATTGTTTCGGCTGCGATCAACCCGCAACGCATGTCCGAAGTAAACGAAATCCTCGAGGAAGCCCAGCAGGAGCGAGTCGACGACGAAGTTTGCTTCGGTTTTCACTGCCTTCTAAAACCGAAACTGTGACTTGACCAAACACGCGATTACCTCCTAAACTCTAGGGTTTTGCATGTCCAGGACACTCTCATCGCATGATTGCGGTTCGCTGTGCCCGGATTTTTAGGCTTTGAAAGAGATTTTTGTGGCAGCGACCTGTGTAATCGGACTTCAGTGGGGGGACGAAGCGAAAGGCAAACTTGTTGATCTACTCGCACCGCGAAACGATATCGTCGTACGCTACCAAGGGGGCGCAAACGCTGGCCATACGGTTGTTTGCGGAGCTGAGGTCTATAAGCTCCACCATATCCCATCAGGAATTCTTTCCAGTCAAATCAACAATGTCATTGCACCTGGGGTAGTAATAGAGCCCAACATGCTCATCAAAGAGATTGAGGGGTTGGAGGCTCGTGGGATCGAGCCCAGGAAAAACCTGATGATCAGCGAACGGGCCCACGTGGTAATGCCATGGCATTTTGTTGAGGACAAGGCAACCAATCGAGCGGTGGTCGCTGGTGAAAGCATTGGAACGACGAACCGTGGCATTGGGCCTTGTTATCGCGATAAAGTCGGTCGGACGCATGCCATGCGGATCACGGACCTGTTCAGTGATCAACTGAAAAGCAAAATCTCGGAGACTGTTGCAGCCAAGCGGCACAATCTCTCCCATCTCGCGGATTCGGCCGATCTAGAATCTCTTGATGCAGACAAGATCTACGATCAATGTTGTCGCTGGGCTGCCACCCTTGGCCCTCTGGCGGCAGATACCACCAACTATCTATTGGATGAGTTGGATGCCGGAAAAAAGCTCCTCATGGAGGGAGCCCAAGGTTCACTGCTGGACATCGATCATGGAACCTATCCGTTCGTAACCAGCAGCAACGCCTCGGGGGTCGGCGTCTCATCCGGCTCTGGCGTTCCAGCCAAATGGATTACAAATGTCATAGGAGTGGCGAAAGCTTACTCAACGCGCGTTGGGGGAGGGCCGTTTCCTACCGAACTACTGGACGAAACCGGCGAAAAGATCCGTAAGATAGGTCGCGAATACGGGACAACTACGGGCCGACCAAGGCGATGCGGTTGGTTTGACGCAGTTGCCGTTCGCTACACGGCCAGACTCAGCGGAATACATTACCTGTCGCTGATGATGATGGATGTCTTGAGTCACTTTGACACAATTCAAGTCTGCGTGGCTTACGAACTCAACGGCCAGCGTATCACCCGATTCCCATGCCGAGCCGAAGATCTTCGCGAGTGCAAACCGGTCTACGAAACTTTACCAGGCTGGAATATCGACGTCTCCAAGGTGCGAAAGTTAGAAGATTTTCCGTCCAACGCCCGCCGATACATTGACCGCATTTCCGAACTGATTTCCGTTCCAATCGGAGTCCTATCCGTTGGGCCCGACCGAGAGCAAACTATTTTCTTGATCTGAGACCATGGCCTTGTTTCGCGGCAAACCCAAATCCGAACCTGCCAGCCCATCGCCAAGCGTTGAGGCGCTTCGGATGCCCAAGCACATTGCCGTGATCATGGACGGCAACGGTCGCTGGGCTCAGGCACGAGGCATGCCTCGCGTCGAAGGCCACCGCCGAGGTGCCAACACCGTCCGTCGCATCTCCGAAGCGTGTCGAGAGCTTGGCGTTTCTTATTTGACACTCTATTGTTTTTCCAATGAGAATTGGAAACGCCCAAAAGAAGAGCTCAGTTTTTTGATGGGCCTGTTGAAAACCTACCTCATTCAAGAGCGACCAACGCTGGTCAAGAACGATATTCGGCTGACCATCATTGGACGAAGAGAAGGGATCCCGGACGAAGTTCAAACCGAAATGGACCGGTCGGTAGAGCTTAGCCAGAATGGGAAAGCACTTACGTTGTGCCTAGCCATTAACTACGGTTCAAGGCAAGAAATCGTCGATGCCGTTCGAAGTATTGCGAGCAAGGTGCAAACCGGGGAGCTCGAGCCGGCAGCCATCGACGAGACGTTGATCGCCAGCCATCTCTACACGGCTGGAATGCCAGACCCGGATTTGTTGATACGGACCAGTGGCGAGATGCGAATCAGCAACTACTTGCTCTGGCAAATTAGTTACAGTGAACTTTGGATTACCGACAAGCCGTGGCCAGAGTTTGACAAAGACGATCTCGTTCAAGCCATCGCGGACTACAATCGACGTGACCGACGATTCGGCGGTCTGGGCGAAGTTCGAAATCACTAATTATTGTGTCTCCGACGCTCCGCTGCGGTGTTTGTATTTATTGTCGCCTTTCGCTCCGCGAAAGTGCGCCTCGTTAGGCGAGCGGCAGACAGAAAACTACCAGGCCACGCCACTGTGTGGCACGCCCAAAGCGATTAGCGCGATTAGCGATTAGCGATGGGCGTGGGAAGTGTGGCAAATGACTCTAGCGATTCACCACGCCCTTCGTACCTCAGAGCGTGCCACACAGATTATAATTAGATTTCAAATCTGCCCCTCGCCTTAACACACTTTTGCGGAGCAAAAGACGACACTTGTGGACGAGCGGGTCCCTTCGCTCGTTGGGTTCCTGCAAAACCTGAGCGAGGGCTTCGCTCAGCCACAAAAAACCAACTCGATTGCACGCACCAAACAACCACACGAAAGAATAACAGAGAGATGGACAGACACTTTTTGCTCATCTACGAAGTAGTCGACGATTATGTCGCGCGGAGAATGCCATTTAGACAACTGCATCTTGCGCTAGCAGAACAAGCCGCGGAACGTGGTGAACTGGTCTTGGGCGGTGCGTTGGCGGACCCAGTCGACAAAGCCATCTTGCTCTTCCGCGGTTCCAGCCGCGAAGTGGCCGAAGCGTTTGCACGGAACGACCCTTACGTGCACAACGGTCTTGTTCTCAAGTGGTCTGTCCGAGAATGGACGACCGTAGCAGGTTGCGGTTTGAATAGGTAATCAACAGACGATCTGCATGCGATTTGAAATCGCAATTTTTCAAACGGCGATGGGAGAGATCCTAGTTGGTAGTGGCAGCCACAATGATGATACCTACGATCAACATTGCCCACGCAACTAGGTTGGCAATACCGAGCCACAACCCAATCAGCACCAGCATTTTCTCTTTACTTGGACTTTGACCGCTGCGGATTTTGCTCAATTCCATCGAGGCAAAAATGATCGCGAGGATAGCACAAACCAAGGCACCTACTACAGTTGGGCATAGAATCCAGCTAACCAATCCGAAAATAAGCACCAACATGCCATTTCCAGATTTCTGATAGCCGGCAGACTGAACGGTAGAAATCGGCGCAGCTCCGAATTGACTTGCGCCTGGATTCACCGGACTGACCAAAGGATTCTGCAATTTGCGTAATTGAAATCGCCAAGCAGCCAATCCCAACCATTGTTCCGAGTTTTCTTCTCGGATATGGCAAGTATCGTCGAGTCGCCCTTGCTTGATCCAATCGAGAACTGTTTCAGTATCCGAGGGTCCGTAAACCATCGTGTTGGGAGTGCGTACAAAATACTTGGTTACTGGAGCTGGGGTCGGGCTCGCAAGGGGAGATGTTAGTGGGATAGCGTTGTCACTAAAGGCTGAGGCCACGATTTCAGGCACGGTTTGGGCTGGCTGTTGGCTCGGTTCGTTGGCTGTCGGTTTCTCAGAGGCGAGTGAAGACCATGAATCGGAAAGCGGTGCCAACGTCGGCAAGTTTGCAACCTCGGTTTGAGGCGCGTAAGTCGTCTCCGTTGTGAACGGATTTAATGGAGAGGTTGATTCGTTGGTCGTATTCCCAACGCCACCTCCCACCACGTAGACCAAACCGCACATCGGACACCGAGCTTTGCGGCCAACGAATTCGTCGTTAACTCGTAGGGTCTTGCCACATCCTGTGCATAAAGAATCAATGGGCATCGTCGAAATTCATTCCTTAAGTCAATGGATGTTTGTCAGGGTGAAGATAGACAAAAGACTTTCCCAACCTACCGCCGTAATTTCCAGCTCGAATCCGTTGAAGGCCCTTTACCGGCAAGGCGGCGTCGATGGCTGCGTAGGTTGCCTGAGCTACCTTATCTAAGTCCGAACCGTTGATGATGATCTCCATGATGGAAACCACACCATCGGGAACCAACGATTTGTCCCCCAGTTTCACCTTAAGTGTAGGGCAATATTCTGCATACGTGCTGGCGATCAGAAACTTATAACCGCTGCCGGCTTTGCTCGCACTGGCTGCCACACCGCCGGGGAAAGTTGTGATAACACCGGGCATGGCGTCTGCGGCCGTGGCTGCACGTTCGGCAGCCTCGATGGCAGCGTCCTCGGAGTAAGCCAGAAACCACAGGTTGCCACCCATGATGCCATCCGCGTAACCGAAACGTCGCGTTAGAAAAAACTCACCTCCCAAAGTTGGAATGGTCCAACCTTTGTGGCCAAACATCTCCGTTCGTGTTTGATACCCATCTCCAAAAAAGGCAATCTTTCGGCCAAGTTTGAAATACGGGTCCGTATCGAGCAAGTTGAAACATCGAGTGGTTGGACAGGTTAATACGTTTTGGCTTAATCTCGCCAAAAGTACTTTTTCTAAGTGAACCACTCGATCTTTGCGAAAACGAGGGACATGAAACTGAAGTAGTGCGCCGACGCGACCATCCGGCGTTTCTTGGCCTGGTGATTCGCCGTCCAAAACCTGCTCGATGCCTGCTTCGCAGTCGCACATGATCGTGCTGCTCGCATGGCCGGTTGCAGCTTGGCAAGCCGCCATCAGCCATTTCCGATCGCGAGCGGTGACCAAGACCGATGCGTAAATGCTCTTGAAGGCTTCTGCGTAGGTATCTTCAACTAGAAGGTCCCATTGAGGGTTGTTCTTCCACGGGGTCATGTAGCGGGCCTAAGAATATAAAGCGGAACAAATAGAGCGGAACAATTCGTTTAGGCAACATTGTAACTCATCTGCATCGTAACGAAACACGGCTGGTGATTTCAATCGGCCAGATGCATCTACCCTCTCCGGCCTTTCAGGCCGACTCTCCCAAGGGGAGAGTTACTTCACCCTCCCTCCGGGAGGGTCGAGCGAAGCGAGGGGAGGGTAGAACTCCGTCTGCCGCTCGCCTAGAACTTGGTCCTTGACAGAAACACAGAATAGCCAATCATTTCGCTTGCCCTTTTTCGCCGGCCGAGTTGAACCCATCCGGTGTTGTCACCAACGAGAAATCACTAATGAAAATTCACGAATACCAAGCAAAAGAACTCTTCCGCAAAGCTCAAGTGCCCGTGTTGCAAGGTTTTGTTGCCAAAACACCAGAAGAAGCCAAAGCGGCCTTTGAAAAGCTTGGCGGCCCGATCGCTGTGGTAAAAGCGCAATTGCACGCAGGTGGACGCGGTAAAGGGACCGTTATCGAAGTGCCCACGCAACGCGGCGTTCAATTGGTCAAAAGTGGAGACGAAGCAGCTACCGTTGCCAAGAATCTCCTTCACAATCGCTTGGTTACCGTTCAAACCGGACCTGCGGGCAGCAAAGTCAATCAAGTCTTCGTCGAACAGGGTTGCAAGATCGCTCGCGAGTTGTATCTAGCCGTTGTTGTCGATCGTGGTAGTCAAATGCCACTGCTAATGGTTAGCAGCGAAGGTGGCGTTGAGATTGAGAAGGTAGCGCATGATACGCCTGAAAAGATTTTGAGGGAGTCGTTTGACCCAGCCTATGGCTTGCAAGGCTTTCAGGTCCGCAAGCTTTGCAAAAAGCTCGGGATCTCGGGTGATGCGGCTAAAAGTGCCGACTTTTTCATGAAAAAGATTTGCAAACTTTTCGTCGATCTCGACTGCTCAATGGCTGAGATCAATCCGCTGGTCATCACCGAGGACAACAAGATGATCGCGCTCGACGCCAAGATCACGTTTGACGACAACGCACTGTTTCGGCACCCAGATTTGAAAGAATTGCGCGATATCAACGAAGAGGAGCCCGCTGAAATCCGCGCCGGAAACACAGGTCTCAGTTACGTCAAACTCGAAGGCAATATCGGCTGCCTCGTCAATGGCGCAGGGCTCGCGATGGCGACCATGGACATCATCAAGCATCATGGTGGTGCGCCAGCGAATTTCCTCGACGTAGGTGGTGGGGCGAACACACAGCAAGTCACGGAAGCGTTCCGAATCATCTTGTCGGATCCGAATGTTAAAGCCATTCTTGTGAATATTTTTGGCGGTATTGCTCGTTGCACCACCATTGCCCAAGCGATCATCGAAGCATCCAAAGAAGTGGGCTTCACCGTGCCGCTGGTCGTAAGGCTGGAAGGGACCGAAGTCAACGAGGGCAAGAAAATGCTCAAGGACAGCGGACTGGCCATCATCTCCGCCGACGACTTGACCGACGCCGCGAAAAAAGTAGTTGCATCGATCGCTTAGTGCCTCGATCCAAAATCCCAATCGCAACCAACCTAACTCCAAAGATCCCAGAACCAATACACTATGAGTATACTTGTAAATCGCGAAACGCGAGTCATCTGCCAAGGCATCACAGGCAAAGCCGGAGCATTCCACACCAAAGGCTGTAAAGAGTACGGCACCAAAATGGTCGGCGGTGTTACGCCAGGAAAGTCAGGCGAAACCATTGAGGGACTGCCGGTCTTCGACACGGTCGAAGAAGCGGTCAAGCAAACCGGCGCTAACGCATCCATGATCTTCGTTCCCCCTGCCTTTACCGCAGACGCGATTCTCGAAGCCATTGATGCGGGCATCGGCGTTATTTGCGCGATCACCGAAGGGGTGCCAGTCATCGACATGGTTCATGTCTATGATCGTGTCCGTCGCAGCCAGTCGATTTTGATCGGGCCCAATTGCCCTGGCGTTATCACCCCAGGCGAATGCAAGATCGGGATTATGCCAGGCTACATTCACAACGTAGGCAAAGTCGGCATCATGTCCCGCAGCGGCACATTGACGTACGAGGCAGTTTGGCAAACAAGCAGCCTCAATTTGGGGCAATCCACGTGTGTTGGACTGGGTGGTGATCCTATCGTTGGCACTTCTTATATCGATCTTTTTGAACGATTCCAAAAGGACGAACAAACGGAAGTGATCCTCATGATCGGGGAAATCGGAGGGGATGCCGAGGAACAAGCGGCTGCCTACGTAAAGAGCCATGTGACCAAGCCAGTCGCCGCCTTCATCGCAGGTCGCACTGCCCCACCAGGCAAACGCATGGGACACGCGGGTGCGATCATCACTGGCGGCAAAGGGACTGCGGCGGAAAAAGTCGCAGCCTTGGAAGCCGTTGGGATCGTCGTCGCGCAGTCGCCAGCCGACATGGGCGTCGCGGTCGTTGAAGCGATCAAGCGGGGCAAGTAGCATGAATCTTCGTCTGGCACGTCCCTGAGTATGTTGGTGTGGCAAGTCCCTGAGTATGTTGGTGTGGCACGTCCCTGAGGTTACGAAGGGCGTGGGAGTCGCTAGCAACCTTTGCCAAACTTCCCACGCCCATTGCTTTCGCTCTGGGGCGTGCCACACGTGTCGAACACGCGTGGACCATTTAACCATTTCCTCAACCGAAAATCGGATCGGGATCATCGACTTCAGCGTTCTCATGGCCATGCTTAGCTCGACGCCTATTGCGTTCTTCCTTCACCCGTTCTGGCGTTTCAATGCGAAGCAAGACAACGTCCTTCGCGGTAAATAGGACATTTACGAAGGCAACCGTTAAGGAACTCAAAACGAGGACGATGAATGCAAATACTTCTTCGGGATTGCTCCAACTGGACGAGCGGGCTGGAAACAGCTCGGCTAACGTCCAAAAGAAGTTAGGAAAGCAATACCATCCAAACGACAGTGTTTGATAATCATTAGCCGCCAAACTCAAGGAACAGGTCACGATAACAGCCATAACGATCATGACCAAGGTCAATGCAAAGGAGATGATCAGACGCCCAACCAGAACCTTCCTTAGGAATACCATGCAGGTGAGTCGCACCATTCCAAGGTAAAGGGCCAAATAGCAGGTTACGGCGGAAATGTAGATGATCAAAGGAAGCTGAATGTTGCGCTGGCCAGGTGGAAGCAATACCAGCGGGGCAAGGGCTAGTGTAAAGGCTGAGCCCATAAAACTGAGTAGGACAAAGATGTAACCTGGCCCTGCTCCAGGATTGAGCCAAGTCAAAAAAACCCGTCCGAGTAATGAGCTGGGCAAAGACCGTCGGGCGCGAGCAGGAATGGTCCCTCGCTCACCCATCATGATGCTCCCAGCAACTCCCCAATGGATGAACAGGGACGTCACTGCCACGGCGATCATTTCCTGCATAAAATTCATGCCAGCCCCTGCGCCTGATTCATTGCCATACGCCACGATCATGAATCCTTCCATCATGCACATGAGCAGCCCTATCACGAGGAGCGGGATGCGGATCGGGGTTGAGCGGTTGTCGCTACTAAAGCCAATCGCACATGCCCCGCATCTCAAGAGTAACCATCCGTACAATATTACGGCTAACAAAAATACTCCGAACGCAATCCAACGCTCCAAGCCATATCCACCCGTAGTTACCAGTCCGATCAAAATGGCACCGGTCCAGAACGAGCAAAAAACCTGTCCGGCTAAAAGGATAATGGAGAAAAAAACTTGTTGCATCCGAGTACGCGAGAACGAAGCAACCGAAATCGCTATCGCGGAAAGTGCCAAACTACACGAGGCGATGATCGATATGGTCATCGCGATGACCTCCAGCGTGATGCCTCTCAAAAGATAAGTTAACGCAATGCAAGGCGCGATGACCGATAAATAGACGATCAGTTGAAGAGCAGCGACACTCAGCTTGCCAATCAGGATGTGCCTTGGCGAAAGAGTTGATAGGGATAATGTCTCAAACGTACCGTCCTCAAGCTCCGATGCCATGGAACGAAAAGTCGATTGAGGAATCACAATCAAGGCTGGTACGATCAAGATAATTGCATAACCGATTAGCATCCCAGCACCGCTCGAATTGTAGTAGATGCTGGGGATCATGCCTACAATTGCCAAAACCGACCATGCCAGGATAACTATCGTTAGGAGCATGAGTGTCCAGGAAAACTGCCGGCTTTTGAGCGCTTGGCGAGTCTCTTTGACCAGAATCGGGTTGACCCAATCGCTCCACGCGATGAGCCGCTTGTCCCAGGCGGTTTCCCCTTCAACGAGTTGTTGAATTGCGGAGGCGTGTTCACGCTGGTCGGGAGCTGTTGCTGGATTTGCAATCCCCGGAGTGTCTGTCGCCTCAGGTGTCATCGTACTCATTGAATAGCTCCGGTTGTAACCTTCATGAACACATCCTCCAGCGTTTCGCGATGAGCCGCGAATTCAAGGATTGCGAAGTCTGCATTGACGATTGCCTTGAGCAATGCGACTTGGTCGTTAGGACCACCAACCAATTCTAACGATAATGTATTGTCGTTTCGCGTAACATTGGAAACTCCATTTTGTTCATTGAGCCAATGTTGTAGTTGCTGCCCCCGTTCGAGTGCCGTCATTTGCACGCGCAAGGCACCTTGGATCGAGCGTCGGATATCGGCCACACTTCCCACGGCCAGCAAACGGCCACGCTCGATGATCCCAACTTGATCACACATCTCTGCCAATTCGGTGAGGATATGGGACGACACCAAGATCGTCGTCCCCTCAACGGCCAATTGTTGGATCATCTGTCGCAACTCGATGCGAGCACGTGGATCCAAACCATTGGCGGGTTCATCCAAGATCAGCACGGCGGGCGAATGGATCATGGATCGTCCCAGGCAAAGCCGCTGCCGCATCCCTTTCGACAAGCCCGTAATCGGTTTGGAAGCAATTTTGTCGAGCCCGGTGAAGCTGAGCGTGCGCCGAAGTGCAGCGATGCGGTCTTTCCCCAAAAGACCGTACGACCGTGCAAAAAAATCTAGGTATTCAACGCAGTTCATGTTCTGATACATGGAGAATCCATCGGGCATGAAACCGAGTCGGCGACGAACCAGATCTGGGTCATTGATGACGGAAAAACCGTCGACAAACGCATCACCATAGCTTGGTAGCTCGAGCGTGGACAAGATGCGCATGCTGGTCGTCTTACCAGCTCCGTTCGGGCCAATGAAACCGAATACTTGCCCGCGATACACATCGAACGACACGTCATTTACCGCTTTGGTATTCCCAAAGAATCGGTGAATCCGTCGCAATTCGATCATCGGCTCAGTGGCAGAATGAACGTTGTTATCAACCATATGGAATGCCTATTGTTAGTTAGCTCGTTCCGGATCCAAAACATCGATTTGTTTGTCAGGTAACCGATCTTCAGCAAAAGGACTGGTCCCTGGTGCCACCGATTCTCTTGCCATGGCCGCGATGATACCGAAGGGGAGCAGCACGACAAATGCAAAGCCAAACAGGCCGAACGTGACAACGGGTATGAGTACCATCAGCGCGATCGCTGCCCAGACGTTTTGACCTTGATGGAGAACAGCCAACCGCACAACCAAAAGCAGAATTGCAGTCAAAGCGGTTATGAAGAATAGGCTGCGCAACGTGATCTTGTCGCCCAAAATGCATCTCCTGATGGTTTATTGTTATTGGATTGAAACGGTTGTCATCTGAGCCTTTGTCGAGCTAAGCTTTCACTTCGTACTATAATACCGCCTTTTTCATGCATCGTCGCCACGCGGCGGAATGAGGGGACGTTGACTAGAGGATTGATGGGAAGAATAGGATTTATGTGAATCATGGTTTTTATCATTCTCATGCTTCCCATTACTCCCATCAGCCTTTCGATTGTTCATGTCAGCCTCCTAATATTCGCCAGCACTTTCGCGCTCTCGGCGTCCAACGCTGCGATTTCTTCCAATAGACAGTCTCCTACGCTCCAGAACGCGAACTTTGGTCTTAAGCGGCCCGTTTCCGAAGCCTTCGCTTGTTTGGCTCATCTTGTCTTATGGTTCATAGCTGCGATCAATCGTTTCGCTCGTTTTTTGCGATCAATAGGGGTTGGTGCGCGTTGATCACCATCGATTGGATGGTCTTTTTTCGAACTTGAATACGCCCTTCGAAGCTCATGATAATGTCGCTCCAGTCGGTCTGCATAATTCCCGTCATGACGGACCATCGCTTGCCAATATATAAGCAAGTGCGTTGCTATTCGCGATTGTGGATTCATCGGATCCAGGAACGGATTTGATTCGATTCCAGTGCGCTTGCGAAGTGATTTGTCTTTTTTGTCATTCCAGGTGTAGCCGATATTGGCGACATCCCTCGGTTTGCTTGATTCGTCACGGATATACAAAACCTTGACGAGTACTCGTTGGCAGTCACAATTTAAGTCGATGCAAAAACTTTCTAAGAAAACATACGTTCCGGATGGAATCCCGATGTCATCGTCGGGAGAAATGAACGTAACCGTTCGACACTCGTTTGCTCTCTTATCGGGAAAGAAGTCGAAATAACTGAGCATACTAGAGTCCTTTCATTCGGGTACGGAACTGTTCCTAGCAATATGTTACCCTAGGAACGGACATGATAAAACGAGACGGACTGGAATTTTTCGGCCCAAACAATCGGAAAACTCAACACTGTACTCGATCAACGTTATTGCCCCCTGTTACTCCCAAGATTGGAGTTTCTTCGGGCGCTCGCCTATTCTGTTCGTTCCGGCGGTGGGTCAGGTAAACACGCGAATAGTAAGCCTGGAGTTAGCGTCCAATAGCCCACTCGGACCCCCGACTTGGCCAGTCCATCTCCAGCCCAAACGTTGCAAGTTCGAAAAAGGTGGTAGTGACCTGTCCCTTCGTAAAATGCGTCCGTGCTGCTGTAATGGCGGTTCGGAACGGGAATCAAAGTACCACCCGCCTCCGTTTGAAACGACGACATCAGGAACTCGCAAAGGCGTTTGTACTGCTCGGGCGAAAGTCGGATCTTCCGAGAGTTTTTGGAAAACCAGGAAAGGTCGGCACACAAATCGACATGGACGACGGTGTCACCAAGTCCGGCAAAGGCGTACAACACATTCGAAATTTTCAGGTCATCCCAGGTTTCCGTCTCCATATAGAATTGGCGATTTCCCCATCCAAAAAGGGCATAGCGATAGCTCGCGTCAAAGGTTCGAAAGTCGGTCGATTGAAACCGATCAAGCCATCGGAATTCCGGCACATCTAAAGGCAGTACTAGATCAACGTGAACGCCGTTGTCGATCACCAAGATGTCGATCCCGTTCTCGGCATCCGCATGCCGAAACGCTTGATTGACAGGTGTGTTCCCAAGAATCCAAGCTGCCGCTGCGAAACAAAGCACGCTCGCGATCAAAAAACCGAATACCCGCTTGCCCCATCGCCAAACAAAACCAAACCATGATCTCCTCATTGCGACCGTTGACACGTTCATAGTGGTTTTACCTTGCAAGTTCACTCAATTTACTCATTTTGCCTTCGGATGCCCCCAACCAATCGTTGAATACGAATTGGAGGAACAAATGCAACGTTTGCTACGATCATCATGAGTCCAAAGGTAATCATCCCCAGAAACAACGCGATACCACCATGCACCATCAACGCCACCCCAAGAGTCCAAGGTCGCGTCCACCTCGGCCAGATCATGGCACAATAACTGACCTCCCAAAACAAGGTCAAATGGGTCGCAATCGACGAAAGAATTGCAAAATGTCCGGTCCAGGTCATGTCCATCGACTGGTATTCGTAGGCCGCGATCGAATACCACATGGCGCTTCCATCCCACCACATCTCACCACGCAATTTCCCAAGGCCACCAAAAAGGTAGATGACGCACAAATGCAATTGTATCAAGCGAGTCGCGAACTTATTGGACCAACACGCAGGCATCTCTAGTCCACACTCCATTGCGGGTATCCCGGACATGATCCGAAGCCAGCGGTGTTTACCGTAGGCATTCTGAAATCTCCTGCAAAGCCAACCATCTACGCTCCAAACGCTGCCTGGCCTCGGAAGGCAAAGATACATGGCCAGCATGAGTGTGATTTGGTCCAAACCAAACAGCATTCCCGTCATTCGATGGGCCGTCATGAGGGTCGTGAACCAGGCCAAAACGCTAAAGGTACGAGTGAAGCAGCCCACAGCGAGCATCACTCCTGCCAAGCATGCGAGTGTCTCATGGCCCCAAATCACCGACATCGATTCGGTTTGGGCGAGATACGTCCATTTGAAGTCGCGAACAGGGCCATTGTGTAGCCCCTTCCAAGTCGTATTGTTGACTAAGGCGAACGGACCCATAAACGATTCCAGGTTCAGCATCCAAACCAGATGAATGTAAGCGATCATAGAGCCGGTCGCGATTCGCATTACTGCCAACGCGTGGGCTGCACTTGGCCGAAAGAAGAAGTTCTGAAGTGCGACCAGAAACGAAGCATCGATTGTTTCCGCTCCGGATCCGAGCTCTGCAGTTATGGATGAATTCATCGCGAGGCTCCCGCACTGGCTTTGTTGGGGAGCTCATCGATGGGTTCAATAGCAGTCGCCTCAATCATCGTTTCTGAAAGCAAGCTGGTCAGTCGAGGGTCGTTCAAACTCCAACCTTCCTTGAGTACTTGCTGCGAGTCCGGAAGTAGTCGTTCTATGCGTCTCAGCTTGACTTTCTCTACGTTCCGCGAATGCTTGAGGCTGCTCACGATTGAGGATTGGATCAGGTCGTAAAGTTCTTTATCCGATGCCCAAGTCTGCATGAACTCCAAGTCCTTTTTCAGTTCTTGAGTGACCTGCTCCGGAGCATAACGGTTGGTGTAAAATTCCGAGAGCATGAAATAGCGGTGGTAGAGCAATCGCGGCCAATGTTCGTTTCGATCTGGTAGAAGGAGGACTTGACTTGATTCCTGACCGGAGGGTTCGTCTGCCGACGAGGCTGAAAGCTTGCATTGAATCAAGTGCCCAGGTCCAGGATTCGGAGCAAAAAAGAAGTAACCATGATTTAGGTACAGCCATTGCGAGTAGGGCTTCATCGTATCCGAGAGCCAAGCGAATTCTGGTCCCGTTCGGATTTCGCTGCGAGAAAAGAACCGAAGGGGCTCTGCCAAAACACCCAAGAAGTGGATCAGGAACCCGAATAACAGAAAGTATTGGATCGAGGTTGGACAGCGGATTGCAGGCGGCTCGGATTTCGACAATTTCGGCTGTTTTGGCAGTTTTGGCAGATATGGCAATGCAGCGGAAGGCATAAGTTTTTCGGTGTGAGTCAAGTGTGAGTAATCTCCGTAGAGTATCACGATTGTTTTCAACCAACCAGTCACGGCTGTGGGGGCGATTGGGTGGCACGCCCCTGAGGTACGAAGGGCGTGGTGAGTCGCTAAAAACATTTGCCACAGTTCCCACGCCCAATGCTAATCGCGCTAATCGCTCTGGGCGGCTGTGATTTTTTGAATCCGAAGAAAGTACCCATCACACTCCGCGTGATATTGCCTCAGAAATCACAGGTTTTTAACCGCGGAAATCACACGGAGTGTGATTGGTACTATAAAGTCACAGCCTCTGGGCGTGCCACACGGTGGCCTGGTACTTTCTTGTCTACCTCTCGCTTTAGTAAGATTCCCAGTATTTGAAACCCCATTACCAGCAACCGGAACCTTTATCATTTGCACGGGTTAGAGGGAGGGCTAGATTAGCGACAACCGCCTGTACAATCGGTTTCAAAAACAACTTTTCCTTTGAGAAGCTGAACTAATTGTCGCTCGGCGGCAGTTCGAGTCTAGCCATCTGTTGTCGATCAACTAGAGTCAATTCGATGCCAGTTTGACTACAATTCGCAAAAAGCGATCCAACCCAAGCATTTCCCATGCAAATCAGAAACTTACTCAAAACCGGACTTTTATCTTTTGCCGCTTTCATTGCGTCTGGCACGGGCTGTGCGTACGCTTCTGGAAATCCGGACATTGTGGGTGTCTTGGCTGCCATTACCGAGCCGGGAAATGCCGCCGAACTGGGTCTGACACAGGATCAATTGGACCGATTGGAGGCTTTAATCAAGCAGCATGAAAGCCAGGCATTGACCTTTGCTAGTGAGATTCGGCGGTTACCGTCGGCGGAACGACGAGCCAAAGAAACGGAAAACATCCGCTTAATCGAACGCCAGGGGCTGGCTTTGTTGACCGAAGTCCAACAGTCGACAGCCGAAATGTGGCGTCTCAAAAAATTGGGGCCTGTAGCCCTGTCGGAACCCGAGGTTGCAAAGCTGATGGGGGTCAGCGAGGAGCAAGTCGCCAAAATCAAAAACGTGCTTGAGGGAAGATCGATTCTGTTTCGCGAGATGGGGCGAGACAAAGCGACCGCCGAAATCAATACTCGCATCGTCGCCGTATTGGACGATTCCCAGAAGAAAATGTGGCAGACGCTCGTTGGCAAGCCCGAGACTGCCGAAGCAACGGAAAACGTAGCTGCTCAGAATCCCGCTTCGCTATCCCCTTCCCCCTCAGATGTCGTTTCAAAACCTCAGCCGAAAATGACCGGCCCTGAAGATGGGCTGACCATCGTCTTCAGCGCTACCCCATGGAAGGAAGTTCTCCAATGGCTGGCGTCACAAGCTGAACTGAGCTTGCAAGTCGATGCGTATCCGACAGGGACCTTCACTTATCGCGATCCTTATCGTCGATACACGGTCGCCGAGACGATGGACGTGATGAATGGCGTACTGCTAGGCAAGGGGTTTACGCTTGTAAAGAAACAGCGAGTTCTCATGAGCGTGGACTTGGGGAGCGGTGAGTCTGCTGAAGTCACACGAGCCCTTATCCGCGAGCTAGCGGAATTGGTTACGGTTGAGGAACTGAGCAAGCGTGGCGACTACGAAATCGTCAAATGCGTTTTCGCGCTGGAGCGGTCGACCGTGGAAGAGATCGAAAAGGAAGTCAAGTTGCTGATTGGACCGCAAGGCTCCGTAGTACCATTGCCGACTGCAGGCCAAATATTGGTATGCGAGACAGGTGGCAAATTGCGAATCGTTCGAGACTTGATTGAACGATCGGAGAAGCCGGACGGAGCTCGGTCAGCCAAGATTGTGACCCTTCCGTTAAAACATGTCAGTGCAGACGAAGTACTGGCCATCGCCAGACCTTTGGTGGGGCTTAAGGAAGGTATCAATACGTCGGAAGACCTCAGTCTTTCGACAGATACCTTCGGCAACACAATTTACGCCACAGGATCTGCGGACAAACTTCAGAAGTTGCGGGACATTACCACGCAAGTCGATGTGAAGCCTAGCGGCGAAGCAACCACGACTATTGCGGTCGATCCACCCTATTTCAAGTCGCACCGGCTTGTCGGGTCGGACCCAACCACGACGATGGACGTGCTGCAATCGACGTTTGCGGGCCAGACCAACATGAAGTTGTCGATGGATCCGAAAACCAATAATATCATCGCGGATGCGATCAAGTCGGACCATGACAAGATCGACAAAATCATCGCCGAGCTGGCGGGTCAGAACAGCGATTTCGAGAGCATTCCCTTGGTGAAACTCGATACCCAGACGGCAATGCTAACCTTGGAAAAATTCTTTGGAAAGCAAACCAAGGATGCCACAACGGTAAAAGGCCCGATTTTCTACCCCGATACTGCGTCGAAATCGATTCTGGTGAAGGGGACCGAGCAAGAAGTCGAGCAAATTCGAAAATTGCTTACGACGGTGGAGGCTTCGAGCCCTGCCGCGGAGTCGATGATCGATGGACTGTTGATGGTGCCAATCAAGGGCAGAGCCGCTGATCGCATTCTGGAACAAATCGAATTGCTCATGGAAGCCAAGAAGAGCAAGTCCCGTTTTCGTATCGTTCTGCCCCCTGATGAACCTAAAAACAAAAATAATCTGCAATCCAAAGATGCACGAAGTACGTCGCACAGTCGGACCAATCCTTTCGCGAAATTCGTATTGGCTCAAGGAGACGATAGTCCAAATCAAGTCCCAGGGGGGGCGCCCCAAGCATCCTCCTCTCCGTTTCCAAGTTCCGCTTTCAATGACATCGTGATTCGGCGTGGGCCGAATGGTCTGATCGTCACCAGCGATAATCCAGAGGCGCTCAAGGAATTCAATCAGTATTTGCAATTGGTGCAGGAACAGATGAAAAACGCCCCGACCGATCCGACCATCCGCGTTTTGAAGCACATCCGAGCAGCAGCAGCGGTCGAGTTGATTAAGAGCATTATCGCTGGCGAGGCGGCTACAGGCGGAAGTGGCGGAGGGGGCGGACTTCTTGGCGAAGTTGCTTCTAGTGTACTGGGTGGCGGTGGATTCCTTGGCGGCATGTTCGGAGGTGGAGGTGGCGGCGGAAGCAGTTCTAGCGCAAGCGCTGGGGTAACGGGCGCTGCAGCAACCGGTACTGTCGTAATGACCGCAGATCCGCGACTCAATGCAATTTGGATTCAGGCTAACGGTTCCGACATGCAAATGGTAGAAGAACTAATCGAATTGATCGACATTGCAGACAGCGGCATCGACAATTTAACGCGAGGTGTACCACGATCCATTTTCATAAACAATGTCGCGGTCGCTGATGTCGAGACACTTGTCAAACAGGTCTTTGCTGACCGAATTGCTCCGGCTCCGGGAGCGGGTGGTCAGGCCCAGCCATCCCCACAAGAATTCCTAGCACTCATCGGCGGAGGGGGGCGACGCGGCGGTGGAGGGGGCGGAGCTGGCGCCAAAAGCGAGTTAAAAGAACTGACGATGACGGTCAGTGCGGACAAAAAGAACAACGCACTCATCGTTGTAGCGTCGCCAATGCTGTTCAAAGAAGTTGAGAGTTTTGTCAAAGAGATGGATCAATCCTCAGAGGACGAACAAAGTAATTTTATCGTTGTGCCGATACCGGCCGAAGTGAATGCAAATACGATGCAAAACGCACTTAAGTCTGCTTTCGGCGCAAGTGTCAAGACAAGCACAACTTCGAGTACGAATCCAACCCAAGGTACTACGCCAGGTGGTGCTGGCAACCCAGCCGATATATTTCAGCAGTTCCGGAATCGCGGCGGTGCGGCAGGTGGCGCAGGTGGCTTCCCAGGTGGCTTCCCAGGTGGATTTGGTGGCGGTGCTGGCGGATTTGGCGGTGGCCAAGGCGGTGGCGGCATTCGTGGGGGCGGTACTCAAGGAGGCGGTGGTAACCGTGGCGGTGGGGGAACAGGCGGCGGCACCCGTGGCGGTCGCTAACAATTGCGTGGACGAGCGAGGCCCTTCGCTCGTCTGATTTTCCTGCGACAGGATGCAGTACTGAGCGAGGGCCTCGCTCAGCTATACACCCAATACTTGGCTATATACCCAACCTTAGAATTCAATGCGACCATGATTACAGAAGCTGGCGAAATCCTACTCCGACGCGGTCTGATCAACCGTGAACAACTTCAGCAATCCCGCGCCACCGCCAACGGTGGCGGGATCCTTGAAAGCATTATCAAAGCCGGTTTTGCCAAAGAAGAGGATGCGCTCAAGGTCGTAGCCGAAGAATTCGGACTCGATTTCATCGATCTCCGCGAAGCCAACGT
>Ga0105048_10002141_pt1 | contig 31893 bp, 29 predicted proteins | sample MAT05_FD_78382 | JGI IMG/M metagenome (GOLD analysis project Ga0105048, IMG submission 78382) | Freshwater microbial communities from Lake Fryxell liftoff mats and glacier meltwater in Antarctica - MAT-05 | ecosystem: Environmental > Aquatic > Freshwater > Ice > Liftoff microbial mat | place... | reverse complement strand
TCTCCGTGCCCGGGCCGCTTCCGCCGGAAGAGCAGCAACTGCCGCGCTGACGCCCCGTTCATGCAGGCGAAGATGCGCGCTCCGCACGCCGATGTCGAGAACGGGGCTCGTGCAGCGGATACGTATGGTTTACGACGCCGCCCATGGGGCTGCATTGGGCAAGTATGGTGTGTCTCCGTTCAGTGTGTACCACCCTGATGTAGCTCGATCTTTGCCTGGATCGTTCAACTCGAACTGGGGCGCATTGGGGGGATTATGATGAAGACGCTGCACCTGACGCGATTCGCCAAGGCAAGAGTATGGTTCGGCGAGAGAGTGACCGACGGCTTCAAGCCTGACGGTGTCATCACTTCATCAGTCGAAAAGAGTGTTGCTCGTGGACCAGCCCGCAACGTGATGGTCGGACTGGAAGCGTTACTTCCAAATGGGGCCCGTGCGGAGTATGGACTGGTCGGGTTGGAGTTTCTGCCCGACCATCTCGGCTGCTTGCAGATTGAAGTGCCGTACTCAGGTATGACTGGGATTGCGTGGCCGGACGCGCTGGCGGGCAAGCTCGATGAAGTGCCCCTTGGCCTTCCAAAGGAGTATGCGTCAGCGGTGCTCGCTTCTCTCTCTTCAGCAGGTGAGGGCCGAGTCCCGTCGGGCGTCATTCGCATCGTCGATGCCGCTCACGGACTTGTCGGCTCAAGTCCGAACTTCTTCGGAAAGCTCACGAGAGCGGCTCTCGAGCTGGCATTGCTGGGCGGAACTGAAGTCTCGGATGACTACTTGGCGAGCCTGCTTCGAGGCATCATCATCGAGTGAATTTTATATCGACCTGCTTGAACATGTTCAACAGCAACATGACGAGTCGCTGATGGCAGACGGCGGACGAAAGACGTGTACGAATCTCGCGGCCCGCCGCTAATTCCCGTGCCCGTCGCCCCCCGGCGGCCAGGCGTCCTCGCCGTCGTCCGTCAGCGTGATGTGCTCGAGGCAAAGCCCATCGGGCGGCGCCGTGATCCCCGCGTCATCGCGCAGCCCCGAGTCGATCGCCCGCGTGATCGCCCCCGGCGCGATCCGGCCGCGGGCCACGTCGACGATCGTCCCGACCAGGATCCGCACCATGTTGTGCATGAACGCGGTGCCCTCCACGTCGACGCGGAGGATCCGTGGGTCGCCAGGATCTTCGCTGACGCGGACCGAGTGCAGGGTGCGCATCGTGTTCTCGCGCAGGTCGGCCGAGGAGCGGAAGGCGGCGAAGTTGTGCGTGCCCACCGCGAGCGCGGCCTCCGCGGTGGCGCGGGCGAGGACCTCGGGGTCGCGCATGCCCTCCACGCGCCAGGCGCGGGCTTCGAGGAAAGGATCGCGCGCGAGGTCGCGGAGCAAGAGGTAGCGGTAGTGCTTGCCGCGGTTCTCGTAGCGCGGCGTGAAGCCGGCGGGCACCCGCGCGGCGCGACGCACCGCGATCTCCTTCGGCAGGTGGCGTGACGTCGCCAGCACCCAGCCGCGCATGGGCATCGTGAGCTGCGGATCGAAGGCCACGCGCTGGCCGCGCGCGTGCACGCCCGAGTCGGTGCGGCTCGCCCCGCGGAGGTGGCGAATCGATGGATCGAGGGCCTGGAGAGCGCCGAGGAGCTCGCCCGCGATCGTGCGTTGCTCGGGCTGCACGACGAAGCCGGCGAAGGGGCTGCCGTCGTAGGCGATCGTGAGCAGGACCGCCGTCCGCGCGCGTTCCGTCATGCGTTGTCAGCTATGAGCCGCCGTCGGCGCCGCCGCTGCCCGTGCCGGTGCTGCTGCTGCTGCTGCTGCCGCTGCTCGTCGCTGCGGCGGTCGAGGGCGCGGGGCCCTCGCCGTAGCCGAAGAGGCAGGTCGCGAGCGCGTCCCCGGTGAGCGACTTCCCGTTGGCGTCCTTGCAGCAGACGGAGGCCTTCGCCGGGTTGCCCGCGACGTCCCTGCAGATCGCGAACCCCGTGCAGCCGCCGTCCACCCCGGGAGTGATGCCTGCTTCGGTGATGTCGTACAGGCAGGTCGACGTCACGGCGTCCTCTGTGGCGCACGCGCCGAAGAGCGCGAGCGGCAGGGCGATGAGGGCGGTGAGCGCGAGAGCACGAAACAGGGGAGCAACGGACCGGGGCATGGAGGGGCTCCTATTGCTTGACGGCGAACGCGATGGGGATGCCAATCGTCACGCACCCGGAGGTGGGCGGCGGGAACGTCTGACCCCGGAACCGACCGAGGACGCACGTCGAGACCTCGGACGAATGGACGGAGTCGTTGGTGATCGAGGCGCTGCAGACCGATCCGTTGGAGCCGACCTGCACGCTGACGGTCATGCTACCCGAAACGTCCGAGTTCTTCTGCAGCGCGCGGTTGTAACAGCCCTGGACCGAGGCGCCGCGGGCGCGGAGCGCCGAATTGAGGGCCGAGGACGTCTGCCCGTCGGAGCACTTGGAGCAGAGGGTGTTGACCACCGGAGCGGCCGAGCCCGCGGTGGTCGGGCTCGTGCTCTTCGCGACGGGCGCGCCCGCGTCGGGCTCCTCGTCGAGCTTCGGCGGCGGCGGGGGCGCGAACTGCGGCGGCGGGGGAGCCGTCGGCGCCGCGGAGACCGCCGGCGCCGACACCGTCTGCGCTGTCACGGTGGGCGGCGTTTGCTTTGATTTCCAGCAAAACAAACCCACGGCGAGGATGCCGAGCACGAGGATGCCGAGCACATAAGGGGCCCCGCTGGACGACGTTCCGGGGATTTCCTCGGAGGGCGGGGGCTGCGACGGAGCAGGCACGTTGAAGACCTCGGTAAGGTATCGAGAAGACGGGGCGGCACTCTACAAGCGGTTGCCGCGGTGCGCGAGGAAAGTCACCCCGCGATGCGGCGGTACAGAGAGACGGTGGTCGTACCGTAACGCCGGGGATCGGCGTCCTCGAAGCCGGCGAGCGGCGGCGCCGGATCCTTCGATGAGTGCTCGACGATGACGCGCGCAGCGGGGCTGAGCGCGTCGGCCTTGATCAGCGTGGCGATGATCGGCGCCACCTCGGGGAGCAAGGCGTAGGGCGGATCGAAGAAGACGAGATCGAACGGCCCGAGCGCCTTGAGGAAGCGCAGCGCGCTGGCGATCGGCTGCGGGAACACCTGCGTGTCGGCCGTGAGGCTCAGCGCCTCGAGGTTGGCGCGGAGCACCGTCACCGCGGCGCGCGCGCTCTCCACGAACACCGCGCGAGCGGCGCCGCGCGAGATCGCCTCGATCCCGAGGGCGCCGGTGCCGGCGTAGAGATCGAGCACCTTGGCGCCCGTGATGTAGCCGAGCCGGGAGAAGAGCGCCTCGCGCACGCGATCGCTCGTGGGCCTGGTTTCAAGGCCTTCGGGAGCGTTGATCCGCCGGCCCCCGAGCCTTCCTGCGATGATCCTCACCAGGTGTACGTTACGTCGAGCTTGCCGCCGCCGGGGCCGACCTGCGGGTCAAATTTGAACCCCGTGGTCGCAGCCTTCGGCGCAGAGGACGAGCTGGTGGCGACGAGGTAGACGCCGAGGCCGGCCGCGACCGCGGCGAGCGGGTAAAAGATCGCCTGCATCGTCGCGAACTTCTGCACGCTGCAGGCACTTTTCTCCGCGTCCGTGGTTGCGAAATCGCAGGCGTTTTCAACGCCCATGTGGCTCTTTCGCAGCTCGTAGATGACGCCCTTCTTGGCGTCGACGTTGTTGTCGTTCGAGTTCGCCGAGCTGACCTGGAGCGACGAAATGACGCCGACGACGCCGGCCGCGACCCCGACGCCGATGGCGGTGAACCCGCCGACCTTGCGCCAGTTCATCGCCGTCTTCGCCTCGGTCTTGATCGGCACCAGCGTCACCTCGGTCGGGGCGCCGGTCGGCTTGACGACGACCTGCGACTCGGCGTCGGCGTAGCCCTGAGCCTTGACGGCGATCTTGTGCGGGCCCGAGGGGATCATGAACGTTCCGTCGCCGTTCTTGAGCGCGCCGAGCGGCTGCCCGTCGACGAACACCTGGCCCTGCACGTCGCCGGCCTTGATGTGGACGCCGCCCTTCGGAGGGCCGCCGGTGAGCTCGCTGATCGCCTGCGACGCGATCTGCTTCAGCGTCTCGTCGCTCGATTCGGTCAGGTTGGCGGTGTACTCCACCGGGACCTTGGAGGTGCCCTTGCCGCGGACCCAGAAGTTGAGCGTGCCGCGCACGTCTTTCCCCTTCTTCTGGATCGTCCCCCACACGTAGCGATCGCTCTTGATCTGATCGGCGATGCGCGACTGGCAGCTCGCGTCGGGCGGCTCCCCGCACTTGAGGCTGAGCGTGAGCACCTCGAGAGAGAAATCGCCCTCGCCCAGCGACCAGCCCGGGATCGCGCGGACGGCGTTGCGAAGCGCCTTGGTGAGGGCCTCCGCCTGGTCGTCGGCGACGTCGGTCTGGATGGCGATCACGCTGATCGGCAGCGTGTCGGGGCCTGGCGCCGCCGCGAAAGACAGGGCGGATCCTGCGGTCATCGCCGCTGCCGCCGTCACTGCCAGACCGATTCGAAGTGCGCGCATCGTCATCTCCCGCGTCATCTCAATCCCCACCACGGCGACAACGTTAGCCTTTCTGCGGTGTTTTCCGCAATCTGGCTGCGACATTCCTGAGCGGGGTGGGCGGCGAGCCTGTACGAAGGATCAGCCGATCTCGATTTTGCTCCACATATCGCGGCGCATCTTCTCTTTTTTGCGGTCGGTCCGCGTGACCAGGCGGGCCGCGCCCCAGGCCGCGAGGAGCTGGCCTTCTTGCCCGAGGCCCGGGAGGACGCTCCGGCCCACCAGCAGGGTGCGATCGATCGGCCCGCGGATCGGCTCCCCCGCGAGGCCGAGGTAGCCCGGCGGATCGACCTCGAGCTGGCGGACCATCGGCTCGGCCGACGAGGACGCGCCCCGCAGCGCGGCGCGCTCGACGGCACGGCGGCGCCCGTCCTCGTAGATCCACACCGGGAGCCCGTCGTGGACCGAGTCGACGAGCACGAGGTGGCGCTCCAGGAACGGGAGCTCGGCGGCGATCGTCGTGAGCACGGCGCGGCGGGCGTCCTCGCGCGAGAGCGCGCCGCGATCGGGCAGCAGCGTCTCGGCCACGAGCAGCTCTTCGCCGGGCCCGTCGTCGGGGCGGCGGAGGCGCTGGAGGCGCACCACCGGCCGCAGCGCGAACGGCGAGGATCGCCCCGGCGGCGCGGGCGCGGTCGAGACGCGCTGCCCCGCCAGACGCTCCCCGGGCAGGAAGAACGCCTCGGGCCCGAGCGGCTCCGGCAGCCCCTCTTTGCGGACCACGAGCGAGACGACGAAGCGCCCCACTGACGAAGTGATCCGCGGCCACTCGCGCTGCGCGCGCTTGTGGATGCCCTCGCCGCTCGTCAGCGCCGTGAGCGACTCGCCGTCCATGTCGGCGAGGACAAAGCTCGCGCCGGTGGGCGCCGTATCGCCGTCGATGATCACGCCCGCCGCGTCGCCCCGCCGCATGTGGATCGACGCCGCGCGATCATCGAGCAAGCAGCGGCCGCCGTACGCGGTGATCCGATCGAGGAGAAACTCTTCGATCTCTTCCTCGCCGCGCGCGAGCGTGAAGAGCCCGCGCGTCCACGCTCCGTGGAGGCGCGCCACCGCGAACGGCGGCGGCACCGAGGAGAGGTGCGTCGCGAAGAGCACCGAGGCCTGAACGATCTGCCGGAACGCGTGCCCGCGCGGGAACTCCACGAGCAGATCAGCGTCCGGCTCGGCTCGCACGTGCGGCAACATCGCGGCGTAGCGGTTGGTCTCGCGGCGCTCCCAGAACGTGCCCGGCGGCCAGACCGCGTCGGACTCGAAGGCCTCGTCAGCGGCGCCGTTGACGCGGGCGAGCTCGGCGTAAAGATCGTCGACGAGGCGGCGGAGCTCGGGGTACTCGCGATCGATCTCCCGGCCGAAGAGCGCCATGTCCGGCGGCACGTCGAGCCTTCGACGCGGCGCGAGCACCTGCATCATCGGCGACGCGGCAGAGAGCCTCCGCTTCCACGTCTGCGACTGCGCGAGCTCGACCACCACCTTGCGCCAGGTCGGCGAGGTCGCGGCGAGCATCGTGAACGAGCGGCGCAGGAGCGTGCGCTTGTCGAGCCGGTACGCCGGAGGTCGCTCGCCCTGGCCGAGCAGGAGCACGGTGAAATCCCTTCGCGCCAGCAGCGCCGCGGCGGTGAGCGCCCCGATCGAGCGCCCGAGCACCACCACGTCGAAGTGCTTGCTCGTCACCGCGCGGCCTCGGCCTCGATCCCGAGCGCCGTCTCCCCGCCGCGCACGCGCACGATCGGCCGTTTTCCCGCGGCGCCGGGCTCGATCTCGACCTCGCCCGCCGCGAGCCACCCGAGCGCGCGCACCAGGAGCTCGTGCTCGCGAACGAGGATGCGCGCCGCGAGCGCGTCCCGGGAGTCGCCGTCGAGGATCGGCACGGCGGCCTGCGCGAGGATCGGCCCGGTGTCCGTCCCCGCGTCAACGAGGTGCACCGTGCAGCCGGTGATCCGCGCGCCGTACGCGAGCGCCTGAGCCTGCGCGTCCACGCCCGGGAACGCTGGTAACAGCGAGGGATGAATGTTGACGACGCGGTACGGGAACGCGTCGAGCAGCACCGGCGTGACCAGGCGCATGAACCCCGCGAGCACTACGCAAGCGACGCCTGCTTCGCGCAGCGCGGCGACGACGGCGGCGTCGAAGCTCGCTCGATCCGGGTGCTCGCCGTGGGGGATCACGACGGCGGGGATGCCTGCGGCCCGCGCGATCTCGAGGCCGCCGGCAGCGGGCTTGTTGGAGATCACCACCCGCACGCGCGCGTTGAGCGTTCCTGCGGCGATCGCCTCGAGGATCGCCGCGAGGTTCGAGCCACGCCCTGAAATGAGGACGCCGAGATCGAGGGTCATCAGGTTACTCCGCGCCTACCCGACCAGGATCACGCGATCTTCAAACTCCACGTCGCCGACCTCGACGACCTCGCCGAAGGACCACGCCGTCTCGCCGGCGCTCTGGAACGCCGCGATCGCCTGCTCTTCGGCTTCCTTGGCGACGATGGCCACCAGGCCGACGCCGAGGTTGAACGTCCGTCGCATCTCCGCCTCGTCCACCGGGCCGCCTTCGGCGATCACCTTGAAGATCGCGGGCCGCGCGTAGCTCCCGAGGTCGAGCCGTACCCCGAGCCCGTCGGGGAGCACGCGGGGCACGTTGCCCGGGAGGCCGCCGCCGGTGATGTGCGAGAGGCCGCGCACCTGGCCCGCGCACGCCGAAAGGAGCGCGGTGACGGCGCGCGCGTAGATCTTGGTGGGCACGAGGAGCGCCTGGCCCAGCGTCGTGCCCAGCGCCTCGACGCGGTCGCTCATGGCGAGCTTCATCTCCACCTCGAGCACGCGGCGGGCGAGCGAGAAGCCGTTGGAGTGCAGCCCGGACGAGGCCACGCCGATCACCCGATCGCCGGGCTTCGCAGCTTTTCCGTCGAGCAGCTTCGCGCGCTCCACCACGCCGACCGCGAAGCCGGCGAGGTCGTACTCGCCCGCCGCGTACATGCCGGGGAGCTCCGCCGTCTCGCCGCCGAGCAGGGCGCAGCCGGCGAGCTTGCAGCCCTCGGCGACGCCGCGGATCACCGCCTCGCCGGTGTCGAGGTCGAGCTTGCCCGTGCCGAAGTAGTCGAGGAAGAACAGCGGGCGCGCGCCGACGGTGATCACGTCGTTCACGCACATGGCGACGAGGTCGATCCCGACCGTGTCATGCACGCCTGTCGCGAACGCGACCTTGAGCTTGGTGCCGACCCCGTCGGTCCCGCTCACCAGGATCGGATCGATCAGGCCCGAGGGCAGAGCGCAGAGGCCGGCGAAGCCGCCGATCCCCGACACCACCTCAGGGATGCGCGTCGGCTTGGCGAGCCGCGCGATGCGCTCGACGAGGGCGTCGCCCGCGTCGATGTCGACGCCGGCCTGTCGGTAGGTGATCGCCATGGGCGGGGATTTGTCACAGCGCCGCTGGGAAGGGAAGGCTCGCCGCGGCGATCTCCGCGTCGTAGAACTCGCCGACGATCCCCGCGAGCCAGGCCCGCACCGCCGGCGTCGCGAGGGCAGAGCGCACGAGCGGCCAGCTCGCCGCCGCGAGCGCGCCTTCGTCGAGGATCAGGCCGACGCCGAGCTCGTCCAGGACCTCGCGCAGCGTGCGGTGCTTGCGGGCGACGAGGGCCGCTTCGATCATCGCGCGGCGGCGAGCGCGGAACTCGTCACGGGAGAGCTCGGCCGCCGTGATGTCGAGCGCGATCTCCTGCCCCAGCATCACCACCTCGGCGTCGGTGCTGCGCGAGAGCGCCGCGATCTCTTGCTCGAGCAGCCACCGAGCGAGGCTCTTGCGCACGGCGACGAAGCGCGGCTCGTCGGCCTTGGCGATGGTGAACTCCACCATCTTGCGCAGGCTCTTGCGCGACATTCCCTGGAGGAATTTGCGGATCTCCGGATCGAGGCGCTTCTCGAAGTCGACCCGCATCGCGTCGAGCCCCTTGCCCATCCCGAACGGGCCGAGGCGCTTCAGCAGCGCGGGGAGGCCCCACTCGGCGACGAACGGGTTCACCTTTTCGGAGAACTCTTTCAGCGCGTCGTAGAGCGTGTCGCGCATCACCTCTTCGACCGCGTCCTCTTCAATCAGGGCGCGGACCATCCGATCGGGGAACAGCCCCGGGCGCTCCAGCAGCGTGTCGATCCGCTTCTTCGTCGCCGCGGGCACGCGGGCGCCGACGGTACCTTTCTCGGTGCGCAGCTCCTGAAGGACGATGTTGACGATGTGGCGCGCGAGGGGACGCACGGTGCGCTCGACGGCCTCGGCGGTGAAGAGCGCGTCGGCGGCGTCGGCGAGGCGCGTCGGCGAGGCGAGGTCCCCGACGCGCGTGGAGAGCAGATCGGACACGACCGGCCCGAGGCTCTTTTTCCACTCGGCTTCGGCCTCGGCCGAGACGAGTCGCGCCTCCAGAAATGCGAGGTGACGAGCCTTGAGAGCGACGAGCGCGGCCGGCGAGAGGGCGAGGTCCGACGGGGGCGAGGGGAGCGACATGGGCGATCGACTCCCTACCGCGAACCGCGGAGCGAGGCCATCACCGGGCGATCACGGGCTCTCGAGGTAACCGCACGTGGCGACGTCTTGCAGGCACTGATGCGACGTCGGGTGCGAGAGGTAATAGAGGTCCGACCCGCTGGTCATGAAGAAGCGCGCGGTCAGGCTCGTGAGGTACGTGCCCGAGTCCCACCCCTGGCAGGGCTCGCCGTTGGCGAAGGTGTGCGCGCCCTGCGGCACGATGTACGCGTCCAGCAGCGCGGCGAGCGGGCGGCCGGGCTGGCTCGTCCATCCCCCGTCCTGGGTGAAGGGCGCGCCCGCGAGGCGCGGCGCCCACGCCGCCGCGAGCCCCGCGGACGAGGCCTCTAAGGCCCCCGCGAAGCGCGCGAGGCGGAGCGGCGACGACGCGCTCTGCTCGAAGTATTTCGCGGTGCCTTCGTCGAGGTTGTCGACGTCGAAGAGCGCCTCTTCGCACGTCGTCAGCCCCAGCGAATCAGGCACGCACTGCCCCAGCCCGGTGCCGCCCGCGGCGTAGTTGCAGTGGGTGTCCCGGTAGCAGAGCCGCGTCGCCGCGTTGGCCTCGGTCTTGTCGGTGCAGCCGGTCGCGAAGCAGGCCTTCTCCGCGCCCGCCGCGGTGGTGAACGTCGCGTCGAGCGCCTTCGCGTTGGCGCTGGCCGGGCACGCGATGCCGGCGGGGGACCGCGCCAGCGCGGGGATCCCTTCGAGCACGTGGTTGTCCACCAGCACCTGGTTCGGCGTCCGGCTCCCGAGGGCGGTGTAGAGGTCGCCGGGCGTCGCGTAGTCGGCGTACTCGGGGAAGCGATCCACCGCGTCCGGGCGCAGGAACGGGAGCGCGCCGCTGGCCCGCGCGAAGGCGACGCCGGCGCTGAGCGGCACGCTCATGTCCCCGATCGTGTTGAGCGTGAGCAGCGCGTGGGGCGCCATCGTCTTGCCGAACGGATCGGTCATCTTCTTCAGCGAATAGAACGGCGCGAAGCTCACCGGATCGCCGGGCTCGAGCGCCGCCTGCGCGAGCTGGAGGAACCGGCGCACGGCGGGCGTCTGCCGGATCAGCCCGTAGCCTTCGGCGGGCGCGGTGAGCGACGTCCCCTCGCCGAAGAAATGCCCCTGGAACACTGCGCACGACGCGCTCTTGCAGGTCTCGCTCGCGACGTCGTTCGCCGTCCCCATCCCGAAGCGACCCGGGCCCCAGCGGTCGACCTTGAGCTTCGGCGTCGCGCCGCTCGTGAGCAGCGGGCGGCAGCTCTTGTAGTCCTCGACCTGGTTCTTCCCGTCGAAGAAGCTGACCTCGATCTTGTCGCCGACCGACGCGGGCAGGCCGACCCGCATCCGCGCGTCGTCGCCCAGGCTCGCGCACTTGATCTCGCCGCTGTGGAGGTTGTCGACGAACACCGTCGTCCCCGCGAACTCGTTCGGGGCGAAGCAGCCGACCTCGACCTCGCCGGTCCCGTTGCTGTCGGGCATCACCCAGCGCATCGAGATTTGCCCGGCGGTGCAGAGCGTGCAGCGATCCTTGTCGGTGGAGCTGGCGTCGCAGGCCTTGCGCTCGCCCGCGGGGACGGTGACGAGCAGCGGCCCTTCCATGCGGAGCAGCACCGCTTCGATCACGCCGCCCTGGAACGAGCGGACGCCCACGTCAGTGAGGCCGCCGCCGCCCGATCCCGGCACCGCCGTGGTGACGTACGGATCGATCGCCCCGTGAATCCCCGCGAGGATCCCGCCGAGCGACTCGCCCCAGGTGCCGTACGTCGCCGCTGCCCCGCCCACGTCGGGCTTCCCGTCGAAATCGAAATCGCCGGCGACCTCGGCCTTCCCGTCGCCGTTCATGTCACACGGCACCGTCGCGGATTTGTCCCAGCCCGTCGCCTCGTTGCGGCAGAGCATCTGCCCATCGGCCGTGCCGAACGCGCGGAGGATCTTCACGAGCTGAAGGTGATCGAGCACCGACTGGCGCACGCTGTCGCGGGTGTGAAAGAGGTAGCTCGACCAGAAATCCCCGCCCGAGTCAGCGTGGCCGTCGCTGGTGAGATCCCGCGCGCGCGTCTGGGTGACGGCGTCGAAGAACGGCGCGACGCACGCGACGCGGAGCAGCCCCTGCGCCGCGAGCGCGACGACGGGGTTGTCGAACCCGAGCCCGTGGCCCACCGCGTTGATGCCGATCGTGGCGAGCCCGTGCTCGGCCATGTTGCCGGCGTAGAGCAGGAGCTCGGAGAAGTTCCCCGTATAGCCGTGCCCGTAAATGTCGACGTTGAACGGCTGCTTGAACCGCGCCGTCTCCTTGGGAACGACCAGCCAGAACTGGACGGTGTCCTCGCTCTCCTCGCCCTGCCCCGTGAGGTAGTTGAGGTGGAACGCAGCGTTGGGATCCTTCGATTTCGGCCCGCCTTCGAGCAAGAAGGGCGACTTGAACGTGCCCACGACCAGGTGATCGATGTGCTCGAACGATCGAAGCAAGAGCTCTGATCCGGGCCCCTCTTCGAGGCCGAAGCCGCTGACCAAGAGGTCGTGCATCTGCGGGCGAATGTCGTCGTATTTGACGATGTAGAGCCCGTTTTCGAGCTTCTTGCCGCACCCGTACTTCGTCCCGTCCTCGCTCGTCGCCCAGCCCGCAGAGTCCGTCGCGCCTTCGCCAAGCCCGCGCGTGAGCCCGACGGCGCGATCGACCTCGAACCGCGGGGGGTACTGCTTCCCCCAGCGCCCGAATACGCCCTGCCCGTAGAGCCCATCGCGGAGCCGCTTCAGATCGTCGACGGTGGGCTGCGTCGTGAAGCTCCAGGTGAAGGCCACGTGATCGAGCCCCGTCGCGGCGAGGTCGCCGTAGTAGCTCTTCACCTGGCCGTCGTTGAAGATCGCCTTCACCCGCGCGGCCGTGCTCTCCATCGAGGCGTGGTAGACGAAATCGAACGGTGACTTGACAGGGTTCCCCTTGCCGTCGACGAGGCGGTCGGTGATCACCACCGCGTACCGCGTCATCTCGTCGAGCGGGAGGATCGGGCGGAGCAGGAGCGTGTCGGTCGCGCGCTCGTACCAGGTGAGGAGATGATCGGCGATGCAGCGATCGCGCATGCGCCGCAGGTCCAGGCACGGGCGCGTCAGGTACTTCGGGTTGTCGGCGTCGTCGCACTCCGGATCGGGCCCGGCGCAGGCCCCGAGGTCGTCGAGGTTCGGCCGATCGAGCGTCCCGTCGAAGTCCGTGTCCTGCTCGGGCAGGAACTCCGAGGGCGTGATTATCCCCTTGCGCGTCTCGTCGATGGTCTCGAAGAGCAGGTTGCGCTCGGTGACGCGCGGGTCGTTCGCCCAGTACCGATCGAGCTTCTTCAGCGTGTAGTCGAAGTTGCCGGCGCCGAGATCGAGCGCCACGGGGACGCCCGTCGTGAGGTTCACGAGGTAGACCGCGTCGTCGGCGAAGTCGTAATCGTCGCCCTGATGTCGCCTCTTCACGCTGGCGAGATCGAGCGCCGGGCCCTCGTAGCCTTCGTAGGCCGGGTCGTTCTTGTCGACGTCGAAGGCCACCGAGATCGGCGCGAACGTGCCCCAGCCCTCCATCTCCGAGAAGCGCTGACGCGCCTGCTGCTCGATCGCCGTCGGCGCGACCAGGCTGGCGTTGACGCGGAGCCCGGTGCGGCTCGTCGGATCTGGCCACGTCGCCGTGTCGTTGGGCAGCGGGATCTCCGGGAGCGGCTGGTGCCCGAGATTGAAGCGCACCGCGGCCCCCGACCCTATCGGTGTGCGCCGTAACCCTGTCGGGGCGCGATCCATGGCGCAGGACGTGGCGAGTGTAGCGAGCGTAGCCAGCGCGAAGGCGGAGCGAAGGAAGCGGTACATCGAGGTACTCCTAGAGCACCGAACGGGTTGAAATGGACCGAAAAGAGCCGGATTTTAACCTGTTCGGTGCTCTAGCGCTGCGCCGAAAGTAACCCAGGTCAAGCTTTCTGCGCAGCGCGACACATGAGTGCAACGAATTACAAGTGCGTGACAACTCAGGCGAAGCCGGATGTTACCCCATACGCAACCTGATGCTGCAAGCCGCCCTGTGCGTACTTTACTTCGGCGTCCTCCTGGGCCTGTCGTCGTACGGCCTCCATCGACTGCACCTCGTGATCCTCTGCGCGCGTAACCGCCGCGGGATCGCCAAGGCGCAGCTCGCGCCGCCGATCGTCGAGAGCGAGCTCCCGAAGGTCACGATCCAGCTCCCGCTCTTCAACGAGTCGACGGTGGCCGCGCGCCTCCTCGATGCCGTCGCGAAGATGGATTACCCCGGCGATCGCCTGGAAATCCAGGTGCTCGACGACTCGACCGACGAGACCGCCGACCAGGTCCGCGCCCACGTGGAGCGCCTCCGCGCCCGCGGGTTCGACTTCGTCTACATCCACCGCGTCGACCGCACCGGCTACAAGGCCGGCGCCCTCGACGCCGGCCTCAAGGTCGCCAAGGGGGAGCTTATCGCGGTGTTCGACGCCGACTTCATCCCCCAACCCGACTTCCTCCGCTCGATCGTCGCCCACTTCCAGGACCCGAAGGTCGGCATGGTCCAGACCCGCTGGGGCCACTTGAACCGCGACGTCTCGATCCTGACCAAGGTCCAGGCGCTGATGCTCGACGGCCACCACCTCGTCGAGAACCGCGCGCGCTTCGGCGCGGGCTTCCTCTTCAACTTCTCCGGCACCGGCGGGATGTGGCGCGCCAAGGCCATCCACAGCGCCGGCGGCTGGGAGCACGACACGCTGACGGAGGACCTCGATCTTTCGTACCGCGCCCAGCTCGCGGGCTGGAAGTTCATCTACCGCGAAGACGTCGTCTCCCCGTCCGAGCTCCCCGAGGACCTGTCGGCCCTCCGCGCGCAGCAGTACCGCTGGGCCAAGGGCACCGTGCAGACGGCCCGCAAGCTGATGAAGACGGTGCTCACCTCGCACCTCACGCTTTCGCAGCGGATCGAGGCCTTCTTCCACCTCACGCCCCACTTCGCCTACCCGATGCTGGTGCTGCTGAGCGTGCTTCTTCTCCCGGCCCTCGTGCTGATGCCGGCGACGAACACGATGACGATGCTGATCATCGATCTCCCGCTCTGCACTGCCACCACCGGCTCGCTCCTGGCCTTCTACATGCTCGCCGAGTCAGCCCAGGGCCGCCCGCGCCTCGGCGCCCTCAAGCGCCTGCCGATGCTGATCGCGCTCGGCACCGGCCTCGCGCCGCACCTCTCCAAGGCCGTCTTCTCGGGCCTGGGCAACATGGCGGGCGAGTTCGTGCGCACGCCGAAGCAGGGCCTGAAGAAGGGCCGCTACAGCGCCACCGCCGACCTGCCGATCTCGGAGACGGTCCTCGCGCTGATCTCGCTCTTCGCGGTCATCGCCTCGGTCACCACGGGCCACTACTTCGCGACCCCGTTCGCCGTGCTCTTCACGGTCGGCTACGGCTACGTCTCGGTCCTCGTGATGCTCGAGCAGGCCTCGCGCCGCCGCGCCCCGGCCGAGAGCGAGCTCGCCACCGAAGCCGCGCTCCTCTCCGACCGCCCGATGGCCACGGCGAGCGAGCCCCCGGTCTCGGGCGAGCGCTGGACCGCCGGCGCCAACCCGGCCCAGGCCCAGGCCCCGATGTCCGCCGACGCCGCCTAGAGCACTGAACACGTGAAATGCCCGGAAAGAGCCGGGAATTAACCGCAAGGGCGCGAGGGTCGCAAGGGACAGAGGAGAAATTCTCGCGTCCCTCCTTGCGACCCCTGCGCCCTTGCGGTCTTTCTTCCGCTCTTCATCCGGATCGGCGCGCTTCTTCCCCGCACTGCATCTGAGGGTGGATCTTCTCTCACTGCCGTGGCTATCCTCGCGAAACTGCGGGGCAGGCCCATGACGAAAGCTGAGATCGTTCAAGCGGTGTACATGCGGCTCGGCGGCTTCTCCAAAAAGGAGTCCGCCGATCTCGTCGATCTCGTCTTCGAGACGATGAAGGAGACGCTGGGGCGAGGCGAGAAGATCAAGATCTCCGGCTTCGGCAACTTCGTCCTTCGCGACAAGCGCAAGCGCCAGGGTCGCAACCCCCAGACGGGTGATCCGATCATCATCACCGAGCGTCGCGTGCTCAATTTCAAGGCCAGCCAGATCCTCAAGCACGTGCTCAACCCGCGGCCGAGCGACGCGGCGACGGCCGCCGAGGAGTAGCCCTGGTGTCGGTGCGCCGTGAGCTTCCCGCGAAGCTCTATTATCGAATCGGTGAGGTCGCGGGCCTCGTGGGGGTCGAGCCCCACGTGCTCCGCTACTGGGAGACGGAGTTCCGCTCCGTCCGCCCCCAGAAGTCCGCCAAGGGCCAGCGCATCTACTCGCGCCGCGACGTCGAGACGCTGCTCAAGGTCAAGGACCTCCTCTACGCCCACCGCTTCACCATCGCGGGCGCCCGCCGCAAGCTCCGCGAAGGCGGGGTCGAGCCGGTGGCGCCCGAAGCCCAGAACAGCGAAGAAGCGAAGCGCATGCGCGAAGTGCTGGTCGAGCTGCGCGGCGAGCTCGTCGCCTTGATCCAGGAGTTCGAGCACGGCTGAGCCGCTCGCTTCCTGGGCGATCGGCGGCGACCTCTTCCTCCGATTGGCTCCGCCCGAAGGCGCGCAGCCGCTCGCGGACACCGCGTTGCCCACCGTGGACGCGCCGCCCGTGCCCGGCGCCGCCATCGCCCTCCGCCGCGGCGTCAGCACCGCGGACGGCGTCGAGCTCCTCGCCGTGTGCGCGCGCGCCCCCTCCGATCGCTGGGCGCCGGGCGTGGAAGAGCTCGTCCTCGCGCGCGCCACCGCGATCGCCCAGGGCGCCCTGCAAGGCGCGATCGATCGCTTCGACACCGAAGCGATCACCGCCGTAGGCCCACGCCTCGAGCAGCCCTTCGCGGGCGCCCTGCACCGCGGTTCGACGCCGCTCACCTTCCACGGCCGCCACCTGCTCGGCTTCACCCACGCCTCCCGCGAGGTCGTGCTGTGCAGCGTGATCTGCGCCGAGCCCCCCTCGGCCTCCTCACGCTGCGCGCCCGCGATCGCCGGCCTCGAAGCCACCGGCGCCTGGACGAGCGCGCCGCCGCCGAGCCTCGCGGTCCGCGCCCTCCTCGGCGCCGCGGAGCGCCCGACGACCGCCCTCGCGATCACCGGAGCGCTGAGCCTCCTGCTCGTCGCGCTGATCTTCGCAAAGCGCCCCCGCCCCCGCCGCTAACGCGATCAGAACGGGATGTCGTCGTCGTTGCCGAAGCCGCCACCACCGGCATCGTAGTCGTCAGCCGGCGGCGGAGCCTCTTGCGGGGCCGGACGCGCGCCGCCGCGAGGTGCGTACCCACTACCGCCACCGCCACCGCCGCCGGCGATCGTCCGCGCCCCGCCGCCCGCGCGCCGCGCCAGCTCCGCGTCGATGGCCACGAGCTGCCCGCGCGCCTTGTCGTGGAACCTCTCCTTCGAGGAGTCCGCGAGGTCTCGCTCCAGGGTCCCTCGCAGCCACGAGAGATCCTGAACCTCGCTGATCCGCTTACCCTTGTCGCGACCGAAGGCGACCTCGAAGTCCCCCGCGCTGGTCGCGGACCCGCCGGACGACGCGCCACCGCTGCGGGGCGCGTACCCGCCGCCTCCTCCTCCGCCCTGGGGCGCTTCGTGCCCGCCGCCGCCCTCCGCTTCGTGCCCGCCGCCTTCGTAGCCCCCGCCGCCGCCGCCTTCGTAGCCCCCGCCGCCGCCCTCGGCGCCGCGGTTACGGCTGCCGGTGAGCAGGATGTTGTTGGCGTTGATCTCGGTCTTGTAGACCTTCTGCCCCTCCTTGTTGTCGTAGCTCGACGTCCGGAGCGAGCCCTCGATGAAGACCGACGAGCCCTTCGTCAGGATCTTCGCCAGCGCCTCGCCGCGCTTCCCCCACACCACGACGTTGTGCCAGTCGGTGCGCTCGCGCCGGACCTTGTCCTTGTCGAGGTACGACTCCGTCGTGGCCAGGCGCATGTTGAGGACCGCCTGGCCACCCTGGGTGAACCGGAGCTCGGGGTCAGCACCGAGATTTCCGAGCAACATCACGCGATTCAACCCGTCGGCCATGGCTCTTCCTCCACCGGCGATTCACCGGCAAATCCAGCGGCTTATTCCCCCGTCAGGGCCGACGCGTCAAGGCTCGCGGGCGCGCTCTGCGCGCCTGTCAAGACCGCACGTCAGCCGCTGGGGGCGCCCGTTCGAGATGCCCAGAGCCGGCGGTCGACCTCCTCGCGCCCGCCGCTGTCCTCTCCAGCGTCGCTCAGTCGGCGTGTCTGTACACTCACCGCGGGGGAGCGTAGAGAGGGCGCATGGTCCGGCTCACGCGGCTCAGAATTGACCGATTCCGTAATGTCAAGCCGGGGACGGATCTCCGCTTCGGGCCCACCTTCAACGTGTTGCTCGGGAAGAACGCGACCGGGAAGTCGACGCTGCTCGATTTGATCGCCGCGGTCACCAACGACGACCTGTCGCCTTACGCAAAAGAGGCCGCCGGGTTCGACCTGACGTGGTGGCTCGAGAAGGGCGAGGACAAGGTCGAGGTGCGGGCGGTGCGGACGCCGGCGCGATCCGGCACGCTGCTCGAAGAAGCGCGCGAGGAGAGCGAGTTCGACGACGTCTGGACCATCGTGATCCGAGCTGCGGAGACCGAGGTCGGTCGGCTCGAGGTGGCGGGCACGCGCGGGATCTGGAAGCCCGCGGGGGAGTCCGAGGAATCCTTCGAGGTGCAGGTCGGCCTTACCGCCGGTGGGGCGCGGTATCGGGCGCTCATCGCCATTCTTGTCACGTACACGTGGGTTGACAATCACTACGTGAACCCGCCCCCGACCCCCCAGGCGCGGGCCATTCTGGCTGCGCAGCGCGTGCTTACGCGCGGACATACTGGCCGGTTCGACGAGGCCACGACTACGTTCGATGCCATCACACGATCAAGGCTTTCGTTGAGTCGCGATCGCGACCGCACCTACCATTCACTCGATACCTCGACTGCCGGCCGCGCTCTACACCAGCGCGCCGTCTTCGCGCGAGCCTCTCGTATTTCGGTTCGCTAACCTCCACTCCCTGGCGGAGATCCCGGTCTTGATTGGTTTCCGCTCCGCCGAGCTACGTCCGCGCATGTTCCGACAGTCGCAGGCCGGCGAAACGGAGACGACTGAATATCAGGGCTTCGATTTCCTTTTTCATCGCACCGATGGTTCGACCATCTCTCACGATCTCCTGAGCTTCGGCCAGAAGCGCCTCTTCTCCTTCCTCTGGTACTTCGCGGTCAGAGACAAGCTCCCCATCGTCGCCGACGAGCTCCTCAACGGCCTGCATCATGAGTGGATCGAGGTCTGCTTCGATCGCCTGCGCGACCGACAGAGCTTCCTCGCCACGCAGCATCCGTTCCTCCTCGATCACATCCCGATTGAAAGCGCCGACAGCGTCCGCACGACGTTCGTGCGGTGCGCTGTCGAGCGCGACCCCCCCGGTGGTGAACGCCTGGCCTGGCGGAACTTCGACGAGGAAGAGGCCGAGCGGTTCTTTGTAGCCTATCATACCGGGATCCAGCAGGTGAGCGAGGTACTGCGAACCGAGGGGCTCTGGTGAGGCCGCGGTTCTCGATCGCGCTCCTGTCGGAGGACAGCAGCGAGCACACCCGCATGGGCCTTCAGGCCATCCTGGAGAAGCTGCTTCGCCGCTTCGAGGACGACGGCTTCACGCGACGAGTCGAGATCGTCCCCGTCGATGCGAAGCTGCGCCCGATCTTGATCGCGAACCGATGGCGAAGCACCCGACCGACAGGGAATTCGGCCAACGTCGACGAAGATCATCCGAACCACCTCGATTTGGCGATGATTTTTCGCCAGATCGATTGAAAACGCTCCACGACTCCCACTTTGGCCGAATTCCCTGACCGAGGGACGAAGCCGAGAAGCGTGAGCTCTTGAGGTATCTCGCCCGGAAAATCGCCGAGCCCGGAGGCTTCGTCGTCTTCCACTACGACGGGGACGAGCGCTGGTCTGAAAGGGCGGAGTCGCCTGCCCGCGCGCAGTTCGACCGCGAGATCCGGAGGCGCGTCGAACAGGTGCTCTCCGCTTCACGGATGCCGCGCGAAGTGATCGCGCGTCACCTTGCGCGGCTCATCGAATGCGTTCCTTTCTACAGCCTGGAGGCATGGACCTACCAGGCAACGGCGCGCGCGATTGCCCTGTGCCGCGAGGAGGTCTGTCTCCGCGACGCGCACAACGCCGATCTTGGCAAGCACGTCCCCGTGTGGGAGGTGGTGCAAGCGGGGCGCTCGATGACCTGGTTCGTCTGGAGCTTGCACGCTCAAGGCGAGCTCGAGGATGCGCTCGCGTCTCCACCGTGATCAAGCGAGGGAGCGGGTTCTGCGTCTCTACCCGCTCCTTTGCAATCGCGGCTGCGAAGTTTCGGCGAGGTCAGCGCGGCAAGAGATAAAGAACGCCGAGCGACACCGCCAGCGTCGGCACCGTGACGAGGCAGCCGATGACCGCAAACCGGAGCGGCGAGACCACGATATCGAGGCGACGAAGCGCGTCGAACCAGAGCAGCCCGGCGAGCGACCCCATCGGCGAGAGCCGCGGCCCGAGGTCGCCTCCAATCAAGGCGGCGAGCGCCTCCCGCGTCCCCGCGCCCGGGGTCTCGTGGAGCGCGAGCATGTTGATGATCGACATCGGGTGATTGTTCACCAGCGCCGAGCCCAGCGCGGACATCAGGCCGATACGCACGCTCCCATGCGCGTAGATCAGCGCCAGATGATGAATCACCCCGGCGTTGCGGAGGCCGACCCCGAGGAGAGAGACGGCCACGAGGAAGCCAAGGATATCGAACGCGATCCCTTTACGAAGGAGCGTTGGCACCGTACCAAGGCCGTGATGATGACCGAGGATCAGCGCGAGGACTGCCCCGCTCGCCGCGACGATCCACACAGGACCACCGGCATAGGCGACCACCGGATAGGCCACCAGCACGACGAGCACGAGCAGGAGCGCGCGTAGCTGCGCCGTGGTGGGCGCGACGCGCCTCACCACGACCGCTTCGGGCCGAGGCTTCGCCTCCCGGATCGCCCGCCGGAACAGCGCATAGAGCACCGGAAAGCCCACGATCCAGCCCGCGAGGGCGATCGGCGCCATCCGGATCGCATACTGATTGAACGAGATCCCCGCGTACACCGCGACGATCATGTTCATCGGGTTGGAGACCACGAGCGGCGCCACGCCGGCCGCCATGAACACCGCGAACACGAAGGGCTCGTAAAGCTTCGCCGGCTCGAAATAGCGCCGCCGGACCAGCGCGACCACGATCGGAGTCAGCAACAGAATGGCAGCATCATTGTTCGCCATGGCGCGCCTGGGCCGAACCGGCGAAACCGGGAGATTGCAGATGGGACCCCATCCGCACCTTCACGATCCGCCGCCGGGCGTAGTATGGGTCTCCCATGCTTCCTCGTCCGTACCGCGAGCCTGCGCCCATCGAGCCCGACCCCGCTCCAAAGCCGGCGTCGGAGGCTGCGCGGCTCGGGAGCTTGCGCTCCGTCCACGCGCCGCCGCCCCTGCACCGGGCCCTCCTCGGGCCACTCCTGATCGCGATCCTGATCGTCGCCGCAGGCGCCGTGTTCGGTGCGCCGTTGGCCCTCCTGATCCTCCTCGCTGCGGTCACCTTCGCGCTGCTCGCCTGGGGGCCACTGCGCATCCGCGGATGGTCGGCGGCGCTGCATGCTCAGGGAGTGGTCCTGTCGCGCCCCGCGACGCGAGAGGTTGTGGCGTTCGCTGACGTGAACGAGGTGTGGTTCGAGGTCGATCCACTTCACAGCCGGGCGGGAGCGTACCTCCGCGCACTCCGCCTGGTCGACTACGCAGGTGAAGAGCACCGTTTGCACATCGCCGTCAACGAGGGCGCCACGCTCGCCAACAGCGTGCTTCGCGGCTGCTCAGGGCCGCTGCTCCTCGAGGCCGTGCGGGCGCTCCGCGAGGGGGAGACGCTCACGTTCGGGCAGATCCAGCTCGATCGCGCCGGGATCACGGTCAACGGCGCGCGGGTGCCGTGGGGCGAGATCAGGCTGGTCGTCGTGCAGCACGCGCGCGTGCTCTTCTATCGCCGTCTTCCGATCCTGTCCTGGCGCAGTGTCCGCCTCGACCGCATCCCCAACCCCACTGTGTTCGTTGGTCTGGTCACGAACTGCGTGGCGAAGATGCGGATCGAAGATCACCTCATCGCGCCTCTGGCCTCTCAGGGGGAGGGGTTCCGCGCCCAGACGACGGAGGAAGGCAACGGGCTGGCTCTGCGGAACATGCTCGTCGGCGGTCTGGTCTGCGCCGCGGGAGCCATCTTCACGCTGGCCTCGTATTCAGCGAACAACCACGCTTATTTCCTCGCGTATGGGCCGATCCTCTTTGGCGCAGTACGCTTCTTCCAGGGCCTCGCCGCGCTGCTGTCCGGCCCGCGTCGGTGATATGAGAACCGGACCCAAAGGCTCTATGAAAGCTCCTCGTCGCCTCCCCGCGCTTGCCGCGCTCTTCTTGCTCTCCGCCGCAGCGTGCATGGAGACGCCGCCGGCCGGATCCCCGTCTCCGAGCGCCGGCACTTCTGCGCCTGCGCCCTCCGCTTCCGGGTCGGCTCCAGTCGGGGCTCCGGATCCCTGGGCGCTGCGCGGCGTCCCACGGATCGTGGCGGACGCTCAGCGCCTCGCGACGTTCGTGAAATCCGACGGGGCGAAGCGCTTCCTGGCGCGCGCCGGGGCGCTCCCGAACGTGGCGACGCGCACGCTCTATCAGGACGCGGACAAGTCCCACTATTCCACCGAGGCTGAGGCCGCCGCGCTCTCGGCGGACGGGCGCGCCAAGCTCAAGAAGATCGAGCAGACCGAGGAGGACTATTACAACACTCACTACGGCTCGCCGCTGTCGTACGCGCGGCCGCTCGATATCCTGTTCTCGAGGGGAGTGTCCCTGCCGCCGGGAGCCAGGATGATGGACTTCGGTTATGGCTACATCGGGCACCTGCGGCTGCTCGCGAGCATGGGAGTCCACACGACCGGAGTCGACGTGTGGCCGCTGCTCCGGGCGCTGTACTCCTGGCCGGGGGATCAGGGCGAGATCACCGGCTCGGACGGCGGGAAGGGCAGCATTCGGCTCATCGACGGGTATTTCCCGAAGGATCCGCAGGTCGTGAGCGCCGTCGGAGCCGGCTACGACGTGATCATCTCGAAGAACGTCCTGAAGAAGGGCTACATCCATCCGGACAGGCCCGTCCCCGATCCGAAGAGGCAGATCCAGCTCGGCGTGAGCGACGACGTGACGCTCAAGGCGTTCTTTGACGCGCTCCGCCCCGGCGGTCACTTCCTCGTTTACAACATCTGTCCGGCGCCGACACCGCTCGACAAGCCGTTTGTCCCGTACTCGGACGGGCGCTCGCCCTTTACGAAGGCCCAGTGGGAAGCGGCTGGCTTCCAGGTGCTCGTGTTCGACCAGGATGACACCGAGGCTGTTCGCGTCATGGGCCACACGATCGGCTGGGATCAGCCCGACGACGGCGAGCCGGGGATGGATCTGAAGAACGATCTCTCGGTCCTGTACACGCTGGTGCAAAGACCCGCCCCGCGTTGACTCGCCGGCTCATCAGGTCGCGTTCCCCTCAACTCGCGCTGTGCGCCAGGGTGAGCACGTCCTCCGGCGAATCGTCGAGGCGGACGATGTAGGCGGCTTCGCGGGCGATGACGCGCATGATGGAGAAAGAATCGATGATGGCCGGGGCGCGCAGCACCATCCAGGTGGCCTGATCCTGCACCTCGATCTGCCCTTTGAGGATGAAGACCGTGATGCACTGGGGGAGCCTGACCTCGGCGCCCTCGTCGAGCTCTTGATGTTCCCCCTTCCGGAACCAGGCGAGGCGCTGCGCCCACGATAAGTCGCGGAGGCGCGAGGTCGAGGCGACCAGCGTGTCGAAGTAGCGCTCTGCGAAGGCCGTCCAGAGGGCTTTGCGCAGCCGGGGGTGCTCTTTCAGGATCGGCAGGAGGGCGTTGCGGTTGACGCGCACCAGCGTGCAGGAGGTCGCCGTTCGCACCGAGGCTGTGCGGCGGTCGCTGCTGAGTAAAGCGATCTCGCCAAAGACGGCTCCGGACCCGAGCTGATCGAGGATGCGCTCTTCTCCTCGCTTCGACCTGAGGATGTAGGCCGCGCCCCGCGCCACGAGGTAGAGATCGTCGCCGAAGTCGTTCTCGTGAAACACGTAGGCGCCGGGGGGCAAGGTGAGGATTTCGGCGGATTTCGCCAGAAGATCGATGTGCTCGTCTTCGAGGAACGAGAAGAGCGCAGCGCCGCGGAGGAGGCGGCGGATCTCGGCGGGCCAGAGGATCTGCGCCCCGATAGGCATCCGATGTACCTGAGAGATCACGGCTCCTGCCCAGCGTCCGGCGCGGTCCCGGGCCAGGCGCCGACCGGCTTCCGCGAGGACCTCGCCCGTAATCGGGATCAGCGTCAGGAGCCCGTGACCCTCGCTGTAGCTCGGGTTGGTCCGGACGAAGAAGCGGGCAGCGGGCTTGTCGCAGGTGATCCAGTAGCTCTTCTCGACCTCGGTATCGCGGGTGATCCAGCCGACGTGGCGCACGAGATCGTCGGCGCCTTCGACTCGACGACGTACTTCGCGAAGGCCGCGCGGTCGACGCCGTCGAAGACCTCGCGCTGGACCGCGTAGAGCGCGTCGATCAGGGCCTCGCGCTCCGCGGGAGAGAGCGCCTTGGGGAGGATGATCTCCCCTGAGACAGGGTTGGCCATACTGTGGGCCTCGTACCCTGATCGCCGTGCCGCCGCAATCGGTCGAGCCCCCGCTCTCCAGGCGCGCTACTTCGCCTCTTTCAGCGCCAGCGTCACAAGCTTCTTGAACTTGCTCAGCGGCTGCGCCCCCGACAGGTAATAGCCGTTGATCATGAACGCCGGCGTCCCGCTGATCCCCGCGGCGGCGGCCACCGCAGCTTCGGTGTCGACAAAGGCCTTGTGTGAGCGGGTGTCGAGCGCGACCGCGAGGCGCTTCGGATCGAGGCCGACCGTGGCCGCGTACCGCTCGAGGGCGGGGCGCTCGAGCGCGTCGATCTGGGTGCCGAAGCTCGCGAACATCAGATCGTGCATCTGCCAGAAGCCGGCGCTGCCCTTCTGGGCGAAGGCCTCCAGCGCCGCCTCGGCCGCGAGCGGCGCGTTGGCGTGCATCGGCAGCGGCAGGTTGCGCCAGACGAAGCGGATTTTCCCGGGGAAGGCCGCGTCGAGGTCGGTCAGCGTCGGGTTCACCCGCTTGCAGAAGGGGCACTGGAAGTCGGCGAAGATCTGCACCGTGACCTTGGCGTTGGCCGGGCCTCGGCTCGGGCTGTCCTTGGTCGGCGGCGCGACGGTCTTTTGCTCGGGCGGCGGCGCCGCTTTCGCGTCCTTCAGGAGCGTGTCGTAGACCTTCGCTGCCGGCGTCCCCTTGGCGATCTCCGCCTTGGCGCGGGCGAGCTGCGCGTCGATCACCTCGCGGAACTTCTCGACCGGCTGGGCGCCGACGAGGCGCTGGCCGTTGATGAAGAAGTGCGGCGTCCCGCCGGCCTGGACCTCGTCGGAGAGCTCTTGATCCTGATCGATCTGGGCCTTGTATTTGTGGGTCTGGATCGCCTTGGCCGTGAGGGCGACGTTGAGCCCGGCCGCGATGGCGACGGCGTCGAGATCGGAATCCTCGAGCTTGCCGTTCCGCGCCCAGAGGAGGTCGTTGACCTTCCAGAAGCCAGCGTCGCCCTTCTGCGCGCGGGCCTCGAGCGTGAGCTCGGCCGCGGGCTCGGCGCGCGGGTGGAAGGGCAGCGGGTTGTGCTTGAAGACGATGCGGAGCTTGTCGCCGTACTCGACCGTGAGCTTGGCGACCGTGTCCGCGGCGCGGACGCAGAACGGGCACTGGTAGTCGGAGAACATGATCATCGTCACCGGCGCGGCGGCGTTGCCGCGGATCGGCGAGGTGCCCACCGGGACGCGCCAGAGCGACTTGTCGTCGTCCGCGGGCGCGCTCGTGGAGGGCGGCGGCGGCGGGGGCGCCTTGAGCTTGTTCTCCGCGGTGAGGCGCGCATAGACGCGGTTCGCCGGGACCCCCTGCGCGAGGAGCGCGCCCGCCGCGACGAGCTGCTCGTCGATGATCGCGCTGAACTTGTCGAACGGCTGCGCGCCGCTGAGGAGCACGCCGTTGATGAACGAGGCCGGCGTCCCCTGCACGCCGGTCTGCTTGCCGAGGGCCATGTCGTCGTCGACCTTGCGCGCGGCCGTCCCGCGGGCGACGAGCGCGTTCACCTGCGCCGGGGTGAGGCCAGTGAACTGGGTCGCGCCGACGATCGCCTCCGTCAGCGTGACCTGCGAGCGGAAGAGCGCGTCGTGGTACTGCCAGAACCAGCTCGGGCCGCCCTTCTCGTAGAGGGCCATCGCCATCTCGGCGGCGGGGCGGGCGTTGTTGTAGAAGGGCAGCGGGTTGTTCTTCCAGACGATGCGAAGCTTGGTCGGCCCGTAGGTCTGGCGGAGCTGATCGAGCGTGGCGTTCATGCGCGAGCAGAACGGGCACTGGAAGTCGGAGAACTCGACGAGCGTCACCGGCGCGTTGGCGTTCCCCCAGGCGGGATCGGCCGCGGTGACGGGCACCGGATCATTCGGCACGCCGGCTCCCGCGCCAATGCGAGCACCGGCGCCCAGGCCGCCGCCCGCGTTGCCGTACCCGACGCCGCTCGGGGCGCCGCCGCGCGCTGCAACGGCGCTGGGCGGAGCGCCGTCGCCCCAGCCTGCCTCGGGCGGGCCGTCGCCCAGGGGTCGCCCCATGTCGCCTTCGGCCGCGCCTTTCCCCACTGCGGCGCCCTGGCTGACGGGCGGAGACGGCGGCGGGCCGGGGGCGATCGGCGGCGCCGGAGGCTGCGCCGCGCACGCGACGATCCCGAGCAGGGTCGCAATGGATGCCTTGCGGAGAAACGACTTCACCATGACTGCCTCGATAGCAGAGCTGTTGCAGGAAGGAACGATGTTCGAGGGCGCCTCTGGAGAGAGGGCGCCGCCGCTCAAGGGACGTCAGCGACAGGGCGTTCGGTCCCGAGCGCCTCGACCAGCGCCGCGCCGGTGGCGGCGGCGAAGGCGTCCAGCGTCGCGTCGTCCTCCCAGCGCGCCGCTTCGCGCGGATCGAGCGCGTGGTGGGTCTCGATCAAGATCGCCGGCATCGTGGGGCGATAGAGGACGAAGATGCGCTGATCGAGCGGGTGCCGATCGATGAAGACCCCCGCTTCGCCTGGATCGGCGTCGTAGAGAGGCACGTAGTCGACGCCGCTGTACGGCAGCAGGCCTGTCGCGGTGAGGCGCTGCGCCGTCGCGCGCGCGAGCCGACGCCGCGCGAGGACGAGCGGTGCGCGGCCATCGTCGGAGTAGATCACCGAGAACCCCGGCGCGGCGTAGCTCACCGGGCAGGTGGTGTCGGGGCGCGGCGACCAGTGATCCGCGCGGGCGCGCACATCGGAGTGGAGGCTGACGAAGGCCTCGGCGCCCCACTGCGCGGCCTCGTCGACGCGGTCGTGGTAGCCGACGGTCTCGGAGCCATCGCGGCTCTTGCGCACGAGGAAATGGCCCGTCGCCTCCAGCCGCTCGGCGAGCTCGCTCGCGGCGAAGAGGGTGAAGTCCTCTTCCGCCACGCAGAAGCACGAGGTGTTGCCGGGGTTCCCGGGCGCGCCGTGCCCGGCGTCGACGTAGACGCGATGCACCCCAAAATCCGAGGGGAAAACGACCTTCGGCGCGGCGAGGCGCGCGGCGGGGTTGGGCCAGGCCGTGCCCTCGAGCGCGGGCGTGGACACCAGGTGATGCGTCGGCACAAACGCGCGCCGCGAGCGTGATCGCACCGCGAGCCCCGCGCAGACGGCGGCCACCGCGCTGACGAGCAAGACCGGACCGACGAGGCGAGCGGCGCGCGAAATCACGCTGCGCGACCCGTACCCCGAAGAAGAGCGCGCGTCAGGTTTTCAGCGGCTCTTCGCTTCGAGGATCGGCGAGGCCGCGGCGAGGCCGCTCACTGCGGCGGGGCGATCACCGCCTTCGTCCACTGCGGGCTCACGTACTGCGCCGCCAGCGTTTGCCCCGGGATGAAGAACGGCGCCGCGCTCGGATCCACCGTCCCCTTGGCGAGCTTCTCGCGATCGATCGCCGTGATCCAGAGGTGCTTGCACTGCTTCTGCCCCTGCACGAAGCCGCACTGCGCGTTCTCTGGGCTCTGCGGCGTGAGGCGGTGGCCATACGGCCGCTCCGATCCGTAGGCGAGCCAGAGCCAGCGCTTGCCGACCGAAGGCGCCCACTGCGGCCAGGTGTTGCTCCAGGTCGTCCCCGGATCGTTCGAGGCGCCCTTGAGCACGAACGTCGTTCCGTCGCTGCGGCGCACGATCCCGATCTGCCCGCTGAGGTTGATCTGCGAGACCTGCGTCTTGATCGACCACCACCCGGCCGCGCGCGTGAACGCCACCGCCACGCCATCGGGCGAGATCGCCGGGAGGATGTTGTTCTCGCCGCTGTCGGGATCGGTGTCGTTGGTCTTCACCAGCACCTTGGGGGCGCCGAAGGTGAAGCTGTTGGTGGTCTTCGAGTAGGAGACCGGCATCTCGACGATCGAGGCGAGGACGACGTCGTCGCCGAGGAGGCGGACGAAGTTCTTGTTGCTATCGAACGCCGAGAACACCACCGAGTCCCCGCTCGGCGACCAGTCCGGCATCATCGTCGCGTGCCCGACGGCGGGATCGATCCCGGTGATCGCCTCGGCGAGGTTGCTGGCGAGGACCTTGTTGGTCTCGGGATCGACGACGTCGAGGTGCACCGTGCCGGCGGTGTTCTGCGGGACGTTGTCCGGCAGCGTCACCAGCATCGCCGGCGTCGTCGCCGCCTCGAGCGGGTTGAAGGTCGCGTACGTCCCGCGCACGCCGGTGGTCGGGGTGATCTTCGAGGTGAACATCCCGAGCTTGGCGTCGTAGGCGAGGGAGCCGAACTCGAAGTTGCCGCCGTTGAAGGTGTACGAGAAGCGCTTCCCATCGCGCGAGATCCGGTGGCACCCCGAGCAGGGCTGGCCCGGCTGGAGCGCGGCGCTGTCGCTCGGGAAGGGCACGTCGGTACCCTTGATGATGTCGAGCACGCGGAAGGTGCCCGAGGACGATTGCCACACGTAGATCGCGCTGTCGTCGATGGTGTCGCCGGCGATCGTCATCTCGCGCGCGGCGCTCGCCCGCACCTTGCCGCCGCCGAGCCCGTCGACGGTGAGCTTGAGCGGCGTGTCAGCCGCGCTCGAGGCGATCGCCGCCCAGGCCTCGGCCGGAAAGAGCAGCTCGCGCGCGGTCGTGTAGAAGACCACGTCGAGGATCTCCGGGGCCGAGACGCGCACGCGGTAAGCGCCGTTGTCGGCGGCCTGCGACCACTGCGCCTCGATCGGCGGCAGGTTGCCGGGGAGCACGACGCCGTCGCTCGGGTACTCGATCGTCGGCGCCGCGGCCGGATCCGCGTCGCTCGCCGCGCTGTCGAAGCCTTGCTTGGTCGTCGCGTCGGTGCCGCCCGCGAAGACGTCGCCGGTGAGCTTGACGGTGATCGCCCCGATCGCGTCGACGCCCTTCCACGACGCGATGATCGAGCCCTTGCCGCCGATCCCGGAGAGCGCCGCGGTGCCGTCGGGCGAGGCGGTCGCGATCTTCGGATCCGCGCTCCAGTCCGCGTCCGCGGTGACGTCTTTCTCGACGCCGTCCGCGCCCTTGGCGAAGGCCTTGAACGCCACTGGCGGCGACGCGACCCCGAGCGTCACGGTCACGCTCACCATCGCGGGCTCGAGCCGCAGCGTGGTCGCGCTCGGCGCGTCCACCCCGGCATCTTCCGCGCCGCTGCTGCTCCCGGTCGTGCCGGTCGGCCCCGACTCTCCGGAGCCAGAGCACGCCGCCGCCGCCGCCGAGAGCACGAGACCCACCATGAGGAGAGAAGCAAAGCTACTGCGCATGAGCTCGATGCTATCGGGATCGCGGGGGCGGCGACACGCCTTCGCGCCGGCCGCGTTTCTCCTTGAAAACAAGCCTGATCGCGCAGCTGGGTTCTCCCCCGCGCCGCCGCGGAGTACAACTCGACGCGCCATGAGCGACGAGCTGAGCCTCACCCTCTTCGCGCACCTCTGCGCAGCCCCCGAGCGCAACTTCGTCGAGGCGGCGCTGCTGATCGCCGAGATCGAGCGCCCCGGCCTCGACACCGCGCGCTATCTCGCCTCCCTCGAGGATCTCAGTGACGGGATCCGTCGCGCGGTCGGCCCGAAGGACAACGACGAAGCGAACGAGCACCTGCTCGAGCCGGCCGCGCGCTGGCTCTTCGGGGCCGCCGGCTTCCACGGCAACGAGTCCGACTACTACGACCCGCGCAACAGCTTCCTCCACGAGGTCCTCAACCGGCGCACCGGCATCCCGATCAGCCTCGCGGTGCTGCTGATCGAGGTGTGCCGCCGCGCCGGGATCGCCGCTCACGGGATCTCGTTCCCCGGTCACTTCCTCGTCGGCTCCTCGCCGAGCGGGGCGCGGTTGATCGATCCCTTCACGGGCCGCCTCCTCGACCGCGACAGCGTGCGCGCGCTCTACAAGAAGGCGACGGGCGATGGGCGCGAGCCCCCGGCGCGCCTCTTCACGCCGGCTTTCCCGGCGCAGATCCTGGTGCGGATGTTGATGAACCTGCGGGGAATTTACGCCTCGCGAAAGGACGCCGAGCACCTCCTCGCGGTACTCCAGCGCTTGCACGTGCTCACGCCGAGCGACGAGCTCGCGCGCGAGATCAATCACCTCGGCGGCGACAGCGGAAGGCCCTGGCGAACGAGCTTGCGAGGCCTCGCCGGCAGCAACTGAGCGGCGCTCTCGGCGTCAGGATCACCCCTCCGCGGGCAGCTCGATCACGAAGCGCGCCCCGCCCTCGGCGCCGTCCTCCGCCGCGAGCGTCCCGCCGGCGGCCTCGACCAGACCACGGCACACCGCGAGGCCGAGCCCGGTCCCCTTGCCCGGCTCCTTCGTCGTCGCGAAGGGCTCGAAGAGGCGATCGCGGATCTCGGCGGCGATCCCCGGCCCGTTGTCTTCTACCGTCAGGCGTACGCGATCGCCGGGCGCGCGCATGGCGCGGACGAGGACGCGTCCGCCCTCGCGCGGGGCGGCGTCGGCGGCGTTGAGGAGCAGGTTGAGCAGCACCTGGACGATGCGCGGGCCGGCGAGCGCGATGCGCGGCAGATCGGCGGGGATCTCCGCGCTGATCGCCAGATCGCGGAAGGACTTCTGCGGCGTCACCAGCGCGAGCACGTCGTCCACCGCCTCGCGCACCGAGCCTGGCACCTCGGGCTCGCCGGCCCCGGCGACGACCACGGGGCGCGCGAAATCGAGCATGTCGCGGAGCACGCGGTGGATCCGCTCGGTCTCGCGCTTCATCCGCTCCAGGAACTCGCGCTCTTCCTGCGGCTCGAGCCCGCCGCCGAGGAGCAGCTCCTGGAAGCCGAGGATCGCCGAGAGCGGATTGCCAATCTCGTGCGCCAGGCCCGCGGCGAGGCGGCCGACAGAGGCCAGGCGCTCCGCTTGCACGAGGCGCGACTGCGCGCGCGAGAGATCGGCGGCGTAGCGCTCGATCTCGGCGATCTTCGCGCGCATCGACTCTTCGTCGGCGCGGAGCCGCGCTGTCATCTGCGCGAGGCTCGCGCCGAGCTCGACCAGCTCCCGCGCGCCGCGCCGAGGCGCCTCGAGGCCGCGCGCGCCCTCGGCCACCCGGCGCGCGCCGCGCGAGAGCGTTTCGATCGGCTGGACGATCAGGCGGGTCATCGCCAGGTGCGCGAACACCAGGAGCGAGAGCGCGACGACGCCGGTGTAGAGCGCGACGAGGCGCAGGAGCGGCGCGGACGCGGCGGCCGAGAGATCGGTCCGCACCAGGACCGCGACCGCGAAGTAGAGCGGAACGAAGGCGAGCACGAGCAGCGAGCCGAGGGCGAGGAGGATCTGAAGGCGAATGCCGAGGCGCATGCTCTACCCAGCGAGGACGTTATCGGCTCGTGCCCGAGCCCCATGAACCTGACTTCGGCCGCGCTTCATTCGGTTCACCGCGGAGGAAAACACTGGCGCAGCTTCTCGACGATTCCACGACCGACGGGCTCCGCATGCGCAAAGGCCGCTGGCAGCTTCGCCACAGTGCCCGCAGCGGCCACCTCTTCCGGGCGGAAGCGGGCGCAGCCGATTTCGCCTTCAACCGCGGCGATGTGAGCCTCCAGCTCTTCGATCTCCCGAGCATCGCTGCGGCGCCGATTCCTGTCGAGGGATTGACGCAGGGACTGCACGATCTGCTCCTGCCAGACACGGTCCTCCGCTGCGCGGGCGCCGTCTCGGCAGGCGAGCCACTCGCCTCCGCAGATCAGTGGCGCTCCATTGGAAGCGAACATGGCCAGAACGAACGTCGCGCAGGTGAGGCCAAGACCTGTTGCGGTCAAGAACTCCCCGCTCGCCGGATCGAAGGTCCCGTTCTCGTAGCCCAGGGCATAAGCGATGCTGCGCTTCTTTCGACCACATTTGTCGGCCACGACTTTGCACAGTTGCTGAAAAGCGGGGGCGAGCTTGGGATCAAGAGCCGGTTCGACCCACAGACATCCTGGTCCCGGAGGGTTGAACCCAAGCTGATGGTGCCACGCCAGATGCAGCATCATGATGCCGCCCTCCGCGTCGTCGTCCCGGTAGAGCAGCCCGATATGGCGCTGATTCGCCGACGGTTCGGAGATCCCCAGCGCGACCGCCTTTGGGTGCGGATCCTCTTCAACACATTGAAATGATTCAATAAACCAACAATCCTGGGTGACAAATAAGGGCG
>Ga0105048_10002139_pt1 | contig 31914 bp, 26 predicted proteins | sample MAT05_FD_78382 | JGI IMG/M metagenome (GOLD analysis project Ga0105048, IMG submission 78382) | Freshwater microbial communities from Lake Fryxell liftoff mats and glacier meltwater in Antarctica - MAT-05 | ecosystem: Environmental > Aquatic > Freshwater > Ice > Liftoff microbial mat | place... | reverse complement strand
GGATTTGCCATGCACCAATCGTGACAGATTTTGCGAACGCCGAAAAGTAGAAAACGCTCTGGAAACATAGTGCTTCCGGGGCGTCAAAGGGCAAAAGTTACCCACACTATTCCGCGAAGAGCCCGACAACAAAGCAAGACTAACTTGTGGTACAAGTTGAGGGATGAACCCCGTGGCTCGCCTTAGGGCTTCGCGCCAGCGGGGAGATTTTCATCGAGAAAGCGCGTGAGCAGGCCATACAGGTGGCGGCTGGTGTTCTTCCCTTCGTTGATCGAATGGCTCCGATTCGGGTATGCCATCAGTGAGAACGGCTTGTTCAGTTCAATCAGCTTGTCCGAGAGCTTCTCGATCCCCTGATAGTGGCAATTGTCGTCGCCGGTGCCATGCACGAGGAGCAATTTCCCCTTCAGACCGGCCGCGTGCGTGATCGGCGAACCGTATTTGTAGTCCTCGCCGTTCTGCTGCGGCAGTCCCATGTACCGCTCCTGATAAATGGTGTCGTATAACCGCATGTCCGGAACCGGAGCCACCGACATCCCCACGAGATACAGATCGGGGTAACGGAACATCAGGTTCAGCGTGAGCGAACCGCCGCCACTCCAACCCCAGACGCCAACCCGTGTCGCGTCGAGGTACGATCGCTCCTTGAGGAGGTTGCGTGCCGCCGCCGATTGATCCTCCGACGCGAGCGTGCCGACCTTCCGATACGCGGCCTTTCGCCAGTCCCGCCCACGAGGGCACGGCGTCCCGCGATTGTCGATGCACGCCACCGCGTACCCCTGCTGCGTGAGCATGAGATGCCACAGGTACAGGTTCCCGCCCCAGCGATCGGTCACTGACTGGCTGGCCGGTTCGCCATACACGTAGAACACCAGCGGGTACTTCTTCGCCGGGTCGAAGTTCGCCGGCTTCATCAGCCACCCATCCAGTTTCGACCCGCCATTAACGCCGATCTGGAAGAACTCCGCCGGGGTCTTGGTCAGCTTCCCCAGCGTCGCGCGAAGTTTGTCATTCGACGCGAGTGTCCGCACAACCTTGTGATCCGGTAACGACACAAGTTCGGCACGCGGCGGGTTGCCAAACGACGAGAACGTGTGAACCGCGCTGGCTCCGTCGGGCGAGACATTGTAATCGTGCCAGCCCGATTCCTTGGCCGGTGTCAGGCGTTCGGGGGGACCACTTCCGTCGAGCAAGGCGCGGTAGAGGTAGCGCTGCGTTGCGTTGCCGGGCGATGCGAGGAAGTACACAGCCCCGGCCTTCTCGTCGATGTGAACAACGTGGATCACGTCGAGCATGCCGCCCGTGATTCGCTTCACGCTGCTGCCATCCCGGGAAACGCGATACAGATGCCGCCAGCCGTCGCGCTCGCTGATCCATGTGAACGCCTGACCTTTCTCGATCAACTCCAACGTGTCGTCGTGAACATCGACCCAGGCTCCGTCGCGCTCCGTGAGCACCGTCTCCACCTTCCCGGTCGCCACGTCGGCGAACATCACATCCAGAGCGTTCTGGAGTCGGTTGATCCGCTGCAGCACAAGTTCGCGTGAATTCCCGGCCCACGCCATCCGTGGGATGTAATAGTCGGTGCGGGTGTCGCCGGGGACATCGATCCACTTCGTCGTGCCGCCGGTGGCCGAGACGACGCCTACGCGACAGAGCGAGTTTCGCTCCCCGGTCTTGGGATACGCGAACGTTTTCAGGATTGGGTAGTTCTCGGTGGTGTTATCCACGAGTGTGAAGGTCTTCACGCCGTGAGTATCGAGTTGCCAGTACGCGACGTGTTTCCCATCGGGGCTCCACTGCCAACCATCGCGGCACGCGAACTCTTCCTCGTACACCCAGTCGAAGGTGCCGTTGATGATTTCGTTCGAGCCGTCGGCCGTGAGCTTCGCCACGGAGCCACCCACAACAGGTTCGACGAACAGGTTATTCTCGCGGACATACCCAACCCGAGTGCCGTCGGGTGACAGTTTGGCGAACATCAGGGTCGAGGGTTTCGCGTTGCCGCCGAGTTTGGTGAGCTTGCCCGTTGAACGCTGGAAGGTCCAGTAATCGCCGCGAGTGTTCTGCCGCCACACCTTCACCGAGTTGGTGTAAATCAGCACCACATCGAGATCCTTCGATAGCTCGTAGCCCTGAACGGCGAGCGGTTCCTTCGCATTCGGCAGAATGAGCTTCTCGGCAGGAAGGAGTACCTCACTCTTCCCCGCGGCATCAATCCGGACGATGTCGCTCGCCCCCTTGTGGGCTTTCGAAGGCTGGGTGGTGGTGTACGCGCCCCCGTCGAGCCACTTCACCGAGGGGGTTCGTTCACTACGGAAATCGTCGCTGGAGAAAATCCGATCGAGCGTCAACCGGGTTGCATCAGGCTTCGGGGCTTGAGCACTTGCAGGGACCGCGGCCAGCAGTAGGACCAGGAACGAACGACGGCACATGGGGACCTCCAGAGTGGCGACTCATGTTCAGAGTGCCGTCGCGACGGACATTCGACAATTACAATTGGGGCGATCAGGGAGAATTTACGGATCAGGCAGTCGCGCAACCGGACCAGATTCGCAAACGATTTTCCCCACGTCTGTGCGTAACGTGGAAATCCACGTGGTTCTCGAGCCACGAAACCGTTCCAGATGGCACCCCATGAACAGTTGAACTTTGGAGGGGTTGGTTGGTTCTTCGAATCCAACTGCTGTACATTCACGGAAGCCCATGTCACCTGATGAGTAACCGCCATGTTGCGTTGGTCGATCGTCCGCCTGATTGCATCCCGTGAGATTCGCGATCAACTCCGCGATCGGCGAACCCTGTTTCTGATTTTAGGGTTACCGGTGCTCATGTACCCGCTGTTCGTCGGGGTGGGGCTACTGTTCATCGCCGCGATCAAGGAGAAAGTGTTCGTGGTGGGCGTGGCTGGTGCCCAACTCCTGCCGCAACCGCGAACCGAGAACGTCCCCACCGCGCCGGCGGGGATTGCTGGCGTGCCAGCCGCGTTCGCCGAGCAGGGCGCCCGAACATTCCCACCGCTGATTGTCGATGGGAAATTCCCGGCCGACTTCCTCGCGGGTGACCGCGATGGCGGTTCGCTCGTGATCAACCTCCTCGAAAGCCCCAACGAGGAACTTCTGGTTCAACGAGAGGTTGATGCACTCCTTATTGTCGATCCGGACTTCATGGCGAAGCTCGAGCGCGGAGAGCGGCCTATCGTGCGAATCCTGGGGCGGGATGGCGAAGAGAACTCGAAACTCGCCGTCCGACGACTCACGGGAGCACTCAACGCCTGGGTCGAGAGAGTGAAGGCGGCACGGTTCGCACGAGCCGGATTGCCTGCCGATTTCGACATCCCCATCGAAATTCGCGATCCGCAATCCGAGAAAGCTCCCGACAAGAAGGTATTCGATGAACTTCGCGATGTGCTCGTGAAAACGATCCCGTTCCTGCTGGTGATGTGGATGCTGACCGGGGCGATTTACCCGGCGATCGACATGACAGCCGGCGAGAAGGAACGCGGCACGATGGAAACGCTGCTGATCAGTCCTGCGGAGCGAATCGAGATCGTGTTCGGGAAGTTCCTGGCAGTGGTGACGATGGGCTTTGGAACTGCGGCGTGGAACGTCTTCCTGATGTGTGTGGTCACCGCCGTCGTGCAGATCTACTTCCCGCACATGCTGATCTCGCTCTCGGGTCTTGCGCTGTGCATGTTGGCCGCGTTGCCGCTGGCCATGCTGATTGCGGCCTGCACGCTCGCGCTGGGAATCTTCGCTCGCAGCACGAAGGAAGGCAACTACTACATGGTGCCGATGTTCTTCATCGCGCTGCCGCTGTCGTACTGGAGCATGAGCCCGGGGATGGAACTGGACTCCATGACGAGCTGGGTGCCTGTCGCGAATGCCCTGTTGTTGCAACAACGCTTGATGGCGGTTCGAACCGATGCGTTCCCCTGGCAGCACATCCCGGCCGTGGTGATCTCGCTGACGGCGTGCATTGGGCTGGCGCTGTGGGCGGCTGTGCGGCAATTCCAGCGCGAAAGCGTCCTGTTCCGGGAAGCGGAAGGTTCGGGCGGAGGCGGATGGTCGCTGTTTGGCAAGAAGAAGTGAACGCGCATCAAAAAGTAGCCCCCGGCTTACCGGGGGTCTTGACAACACCCCCGGCAAGCCGGGGGTTAACTGGAGTGGACGTTATTCGCCGACGTAAGGGAGCAAGCCCATGAATCGGGCACGCTTGACGGCGTCGCCCGAGGCTCGCTGGAAGGTCGCGCACAGCCCGCTACGCTTGCGGCTGAACATCTTCCCTTGACTGGTGATGAGCTTCTTGAGGTTGCTCACGTCCTTGTAATCGACGAACGCAGGACGGGGGCAACCTTCCTTCGTGCAGAATCGGCAGCGGTTCTTGCGATTCTTGCCCAGCTTCTTCCGGATCATACTCTCTACCCACCCTCGCCGAGAAGTTATCGAACTGAGTGTTCCGAATCTTCGGAAAGTTCTAGAGTAGCGACCGGCCCCCCTTTGGGGAAGGCGCGGGGCCAGTAAAAAAGCCAACCCAGGCCATTTGCCTGGGTTGGCATGTGATCCGCCGAAGGTGGCTCAGGCCATCCCGAGGTCTTTCTTCATGGCCGAGTACCAGTCGCTGAACCAGCCGGTCTTCACCTTGTTGTTGCCGGAGTCTTCCATGATCGTCACGATCATCTTCTTGATCTCGCGATCGTTCTTCTTCCCCTGTGCCGACTTCTTCACCGTGTGGAAGATCATGTCGAATTCTTTTTCATCGACCTTCCCGTCGTTCCCGGCCGCAGCCTCGACTTGATCCTTGATTTGCTTGTGGAGCTGGCTTTCCAGCACATAATTCTGTTCGTCACAAACCTGAACGAGCGCGCCGCGAGCGCTATCGATGTTCACGCCGAGTTGAATGGCAATCTGGAGGATTTCGCGTTCCTCGTTCTTGTCGAGGTACTTGTCGTCATACGCACGGAGCTTGATCTCGTTGACGAACCGCTTCTTGATGTCTTCCACGGACATGGCGAGCCTCCAAATGCTGGTCAAAAATGGAATGGGAACAAGTTGAAGTTGTGAGCGACGAACGCCCGTTGATTGGTTCTTCGGTGTTGCGTCCGATATCTTTATCGACTTCTTACTGATTTTACCGTAGCGTACCGCCCGTTCAACCAGATATTGCCACGCGGGAGAAGTGTGATGCTGAGCGGAGACACAAACTCGACAGGCGGCCCAAGTCGACCCGTGCCAGGGGCGGGGTGGGCACTTGCACTCCTGCTCGGAATCAACCTCTTCAACTACATCGATCGGCAGATTCTGTCGGCCACGCTGCCAAAAATCCGGCTCGACGCCACAATCCTCAGCCCGGACGACCCTCTCGCGCAGACCAAGCTCGGCGCTCTGACGACCGCTTTCATGGTCGCGTACATGTGCCTGTCGCCGATCTTCGGCCGCCTCGGCGATACGATGTCGCGGTGGGTACTTGTCGGAATCGCGGTCATCCTCTGGAGCCTGGCGACCGGTGGCACCGGACTCGCGACCGGTTATTTCCTGCTCTTTTTCGCGCGTTGCCTCGTGGGTGTGGGAGAGGCGGCCTATGGCCCGGTCGCTCCTGCCATGCTTTCTGATTTGTACCCGGTCGATCACCGCGGCCGAATCATGGCGTGGTTCTACATGGCGATCCCGGTCGGCAGCGCGCTCGGATTCGTGATCGGTTCGCAGATTGCGGAAAGCTCACTCGGCTGGCGAGGAGCGTTTCACGTCGCGGTGATCCCGGGCATCGTCCTCGGCATACTGTGTTTCTTCATGCGGGATTCGCGAAGGCCAACCCACACCCCCGCAACCGTGGAACAGCCCCAATCGCCCAACCCGGCGGAACCGACCGCAAGTTACTGGGATGTCGTCCGTGAATTGAAGGGGGTGCGGTCATTCGTGCTGTGCTGTGCCGGGATGACGGCCTCGACGTTCGTTCTCGGCGGCGTCGCAACAATGGTGCAACTCTACCTCTTCGAGCGTGAAGCCCGGTTCACGATGAACGAGAAGGCGATCACCAAACTCGAACAGATCACTGCCAGCACCGGAGAACGGGTGGTGCCTCCGGCCGTTACCGACAAACTGCAGGTGGTGGCATGGCCACAGGGGATGCCACTTCCCGAGTTTCGCGAGCGACTCCAGGGAGCGCTCACGGATGGTGAATTCAAGCTGTACAGTTCGTGGGTGTTCGACAGTTCGCCGGCAGATGGATCGCTGACGAACGGAACGATTGGGCTTTATTTCGGGGCGATCGTGGTCATCAGTGGTCTGGTCGCGACATTGCTCGGTGGAATTCTCAGTGACTACCTTCGGAACCGTGGCGTGAAGGGAGCGTATTTCAAGGTCGCGGGTTGGGGGATGATCGTCGCGTTCCCGGCGTATATCGCGATGCTCTATGTCCCGTTCCCGCTTGGGTGGTTGTTCATCTTCGTGGCCGTGTTCTTCCTGTTCTTCAACACGGGCCCGGCGAATACGATCCTGGCGAACGTCACCCGGTCGAAGATCCGTGCCACCGCGTTCGCCGTGAACATCCTCATCATCCACGCGCTGGGCGACGCGATTTCGCCGCCGATCCTGGGGTTGATCGGCGATTACACCAGTCTGCACACGGCATTCATGTGCATCTCGCCGCTCGTTCTCCTGAGCGGAGTGCTGTGGATCTGGGGTGCAAAGTATCTCGATGAAGATACGCGACTCGCCGAAGCAGCGAAGTGACTATCGGCGGAGTTGCCAGGCGATGTACACCGCAGACGCGGTCAGCAAGATGAACCCTTCCAGGCGGGAGATTTGTAGCCCGTTCAGGAAGGGAACCAGTAGCAGGAACGTGATGAGTGCCGTCGCGGGGATGTCGTTCATCAACGTCACATTCGCGACTCCGAAAGGCGCGACCAGCGCCGCGACCGCAGGTAGGAGTAAGAGGTTGCAGAGGTTCGCCACCGCGACCGTTCCGATCGCGAGATCAGCGTGACGATTGCGTGCGGCACACTCGGTCACCCACAACAGCGCCAGCGATGAAGCCAGCACCACCGTGAGGAAACCGAACAGGTGTGGTGAGCTTCGTGGCTGAAGTCGCGAGATTTGCACCGCCTCGGGCACGATCAACCACGCCCCGCCGACCAACGCACCGATCCCCAACAGCGCCACGGGGACCGCGATCCACACAGGCCAGCGACGGATACTCCATGCTTCGAATGGGGCCTTTGCCAACTCCGGTTCTTCTTTCGCGACCCACACAAGATACGCCACTGCCGCGACGAAGCCCGCCAGCAAGATGATGGTATCGACCCGAGATACGACACTATCCCGGCACACGAACCAGAACAAAAGCACGGCGACGAGCAGCACCGAGATGGTCGAGCTGACGAACCGCGACGAGCCGACCATGGGGCGAAGGATCGCCGCAGTTCCGAGGGCGAATCCCACGTTCACGACCGTGCTGCCGAGGATCATTCCCAGCGTGAAGTTGTATCGTTCCTGGATCGGCGTGTTGATCGTCACCGCGAAGACGGGGGCGGCAACCGCCAGCGGAACTACGACCAACCCGACCGCCCACGCGCTTGCGCCGAGTCGGCGAGCGAGTTGACCGATCCCGGAACCGAGCAGCACCGCACCCAGCGCGAGCAACAGCGATTCCAGCGTGAACAGGGCGACGTGAGACATAAAGATTCCCGGTGAGCGGAGAACGGATGTCCCCCGCTCGCCAGACCTCAGTGGTACAGCATGACCGGCACCTTGCTCCCACGAAGCACATCGCGGGTGGTGGAGCCGAAGAACGATTCTCGCAAACCCGAGTGCCCAAACGCACCCATGACCACGAGTGCCGCGTGATATTCGCTCGCGTGTTGCAGCAGCACCGCCGCGGGGTCGAGCCGTGTTTCCACGGGCTTGGCTTTCACCGTGACCCCGTGAAGCGCGAGGTATGCCACCGCTCGCTCCGCGATACTGGCGGCTTCGTCGTAATGCTCGCCGATCGTGACCACGACATTTTCGTGACGGGCCGCGAGACCGGTGGAAACATACGCCGAGAGCGTTCGGGCAGCTTCCAGGCTGCCATCGTAGCCAATCACGGTCGTGGTTCCATCGCCGAGATCGGCAGGCACCGCGATGACCGGTCGCGGGGGTGAGTGCAAGACCCGATCGAGGGTGTCGCACGACACACCGCCGAGCGTGGCCCGGAAGTGCGTTTCCAGCCCGATCAGGATAATGTCGTATCGCTGGGCCTGTGCGAGGATGGCCCCCGGCGGATCGCCAACCTCGCGGATCACGCGCGCCGTCACCCCTGCTTCCTCGCAACGGGTGGTGAACCTCGCCACGAACTCGTCCGCACGGAGTTTCGCCTCCGCAATCTTTCTGTCGTCCGGAAACATGCGATGTAACCCGGAACCGCCTGGCACGGCGGCCGGCGCAGTCAGATTCGGGCGGTCTATGACCGTTTGCCCGGCGAGGACGGCCCCGCACCCTCCGGCCCATCGCAAGCCCAGAGTCACCGCACTGTCGCTGAACGCGGATCCATCCAATCCAACCAGAATACCCCTCAGCATCGTTTCCCTCCTGGGCCGGTGGAGCGATACCGGCCAGCGGGGATTGTATGCGCCGAAGATGAGGTTCACGCGAACCTTTCGAGACTGAACCGCGAGTGTCGGCAGCGTGTCCGTTTGTGGACGGGCTTTCTCCACAACCATAAGCCAATTCGACGAGCCTATTCCGAGTCTTCGAGGAATCGGGCGAGGCTCCCGAGCGCACCACTCACGACACTGAAGGCACGCCATGCCGAGTTATAACCCGGCCGACGTCGAGCGACGCTGGCAGCAGTTCTGGGAAACGAACAAGACGTTCCGCACGCCGGACCCGGATTCACCAGAATTCGCAGGCAAGCCGAAGTCGTACATCCTCGACATGTTCCCGTACCCGAGCGGGGCTGGTCTGCACGTCGGCCACCCGGAAGGCTACACGGCCACCGACATCCTGTCGCGCTTCAAGCGAATGCGGGGCTTCCACGTCCTGCACCCGATGGGCTGGGACGCTTACGGGCTGCCCGCCGAGCAATACGCCGTCGAGAAGAACGTTCACCCACGGATTACGACGCAGGAGAACATCAAGACGTTCCGTCGGCAGATCACATCGCTGGGTTTCTCTTACGACTGGGACCGCGAAGTTGACACCACCGACCCGAGCTACTTCAAGTGGACGCAGTGGATCTTCCTGACGATCTTCGACACGTGGTACGACCCCGAGCAGAAGAAGGGCCGGCCGATCAGCGAGTTGCCGATCCCGGCTGATGTAGCCGCTCGCGGCGACGCGGCAGTTCGCAAGTATCAGGACGGCTTCCGGCTGGCGTATCAGGCAGAAGTGCCCGTGAACTGGTGCCCGGCGCTGGGCACTGTGCTGGCGAACGAGGAAGTGATCGACGGTAAGTCCGAGCGCGGCAATCACCCCGTCGAACGCCGGCCGCTGAAGCAATGGCTGATGCGGATCACCGCGTATGCCGAGCGCTTGCTGGACGACTTGGCCCCGCTGGACTGGTCCGAATCGATCAAGCTGATGCAGCGCAACTGGATCGGCAAGAGCGAAGGGGCGGAGGTCGAATTCGAGACGATGCCCGGCGGGTACATCATCACTGTGTTCACCACGCGGCCGGACACGCTGTTCGGCGCGACGTACATGGTGCTGTCGCCGGAGCACGCGTTGGTCGAGCGGATCACGACGCCGGAACAGAAGGCGGCAGTGAAGGCGTATCAGGAGGGGGCGTCGCGCAAGAGCGACTTCGAACGCACGGAACTGGCGAAGACGAAGACCGGCGTGTTCACAGGTGCGTTCGCGGTGAACCCGGTGAACGGCGAGAAGGTTCCCATCTGGATCGCGGACTACGTCCTGGCGACCTACGGCACCGGCGCGATCATGGCCGTGCCCGCTCACGACGAACGCGACTTCGAATTCGCCAAGCAATTCGGGCTGCCGATCGTGCCGGTCGTGCAACCCACCGACGAATGGCTGAAGAAGACCGGCAGCACGGTTACCGAGTTGAAGGAGCCGTATTGCGAGGAAGGCGTCGCGTTCAACTCGGGCATTCTGGACGGGCTGCCCACAGCCGAGGCGAAGGCGAAGATCATCGCTCATCTGGAAGAAAAACACATCGGCACACGCCGGGTGAACTACAAGCTGCGTGACTGGCTGTTCAGTCGGCAACGCTACTGGGGCGAGCCGTTCCCGGTGCTGCACGGCCCCGACGGCGAGATCGTGCCGCTGACGCTACAAGATCTGCCGTTGATCCCGCCCGAACTGGCGGACTTCAAGCCGACCGGCACGCCCGAGGGGCCGCTATCGAAAGCAACCGACTGGGTGAACGTCGAGATCGACGGCAAGAAGTATCGCCGCGAGACGAACACGATGCCGCAGTGGGCCGGGTCGTGCTGGTACTTCCTGCGCTACATCGATCCGCAGAACGACACGGCATTCGCCGACCCCGCGAAGCTGAAGCACTGGTTGCCGGTGGATATGTACATCGGCGGCGCGGAACACGCCGTGCTGCACCTGCTGTACTCGCGCTTCTGGCACAAGGTGTTGTTCGACCGCGGCTACCTCCCCTGCCCCGAGCCATTCCAGCGGTTAGTGAACCAGGGAATGATCCTGGGGGAGTACGAGTATCACGCCTCGGTCGAATCGCATAACACGAACACCGCGAAGCTGGCCGAGATGGGGCTCACGACGGTCCTGCGTGAATCGGACGACGAGAAGAAACCCAGCACCTACGTCCTGAAGACGAAGGGCATTGATACCACGAAGCTCATCAACCTCCCGGACGAGATGGTTGAAAAGGTGAAGGGGAAGAGCATCCTGAAAGGTCTTGGCATCGAACTGGCCACGAAAGCCGAGAAGATGTCGAAGTCCCGCGGCAACGTCGTGAATCCTGATGAGGTGGTGAAGGAGTACGGAGCCGACAGCCTGCGGTTGTACGAGATGTTCATGGGACCGCTCGAAGCCGTGAAGCCGTGGGACACGAAGAGCATCAAGGGGGTGTATAGCTTCCTGACGCGGGCGTGGCGGCTCATCGTCGATGACATCACCGAAGTCATGATGCTGCACCCGTCGGTGCGGAACGTCGAGCCGGATCGCGACACGTTGCGGGTGCTGCACCATACCATCCAGAAGGTCACCGAAGACACCGAGTTGCTCCGCTTCAACACAGCGATCTCGACGATGATGGAGTTCGTCAACCACATGACGAAACTGGAAGTTCGGCCGCGTGCCGTGCTCGATCCGTTCGTGCTGCTGCTGGCACCGTTCGCCCCGCACATCGCCGAGGAGTTGTGGAAGGCGCTGGGGCACCCGAACACGCTGGCTTACGAAACGTGGCCGCAGTTCGACCCGGCGCTCGCCAAGGCCGACGAGATCGAGATTCCCGTGCAGGTGAACGGCAAGCTGAAGACGGTGCTGAAGGTGCCCGCGGAGATCGACGACGCTGCGCTCGAAGCGGCCGCGATGGCCGATGAGAAGGTGAAGGAAGCGCTCGCAGGGAAGCCGGTGAAGAAGGCGATCGTGAAGTCGAAGAAGATGGTCAACTTGGTGGTGTAAGCGTAGCCGCGACGCGGAGTCTTCGGAGCGGAGCGCGGGCCATCGCAGCGCGCTCCGCTCCGAAGACTCCGCGTCGCGGCTAAACGTGCGATACGATTCGCATCAACTCGTTCGCGAGGTTCCGCGCCGCGAGTTTCGTGTCGCGGGCCAACCTCCGAAACTCGCCGAGCAGCGCGGGCTTTCGCACGAGCGCCCGGATCGCTTTCCACGGCGACACATTCCCACCCGACAGCAATCGCACCAGTTCCGGTGACAACGCGGTGTCAACGGTGTCCGACACGGCCCGCACCGCACGAAACGGTACTCCGCGCTCGGCACACACTTCCGCGATGGCAGACGACTCCATGTCCACGGCATCAACGCCGTGCTGTTCCGCGATCTGACGCTTTTCGTGTGGCGTGCTGATGAGGTGTGTTGCGGTAAAGATTCGTGGCGAAGTGACGATATCCCCGACCCGCAACGTCGGCACGAGAGCACCACAGAACCCCGCCGCGATCACGAGATTCGGAACGGGCGTTTCCATCAGCAGGCGATTGGCAGCTTCGCGGGCGTTTGCATGACCCACGCCGCTGACTGAAATGGAAACCCGCGGCAAACCGCGGGCTAATTTGCGGAACGGTGCGGCTTCGCGTTCGAGCGCGAACACCACCGTGATCACGTCAGTTGCCATCGCAGCATCTTGAGGCTGTCGCCGAGGCGAGCGTTCACGCCGAGTGCGGCAGCCACTTCGTAGCCCGAGTGCATCATGCAGTGCTCGCAACGCGGGTCCTTGCCGTAGCCGTAGTTCTCCCACTGCGTGTCGCCGATGAGGTTGTCGAACGTCTCGTGGTGCTCGTCCGTGATGAGGTAGCACGGCCCCTTCCAGCCCTTCACGTTGCGGGTCGGGCTTGCCCACGCGGCACACGTCAGGTCACGCTTGCCTTGCAGGAACTCCAAATAGATCGGCGACGTGTTCATCGCGTACTTTTCGAACAACTTCTGCGCCTCGTTGAACTTCTGCTTGATCTGATCGCGCGTCAGGAAGATCTCGGCAGCCCCATCCGGATTCGAACTACACACAGCGGCGTATCCATATGCCGGAGCCATCATGAATCCATCGACACCCAACTGCGTGAGATATCCATACATGGCATCAATTTCAGCCATATCGGTTTCTTTATAAATGGTGGTATTGGTGCACACCATGAAACCGGCCTTCTTTGCCGCCTTGATCCCTTCCACTGCTTCCGCGAATACGCCCTGGCGCTCCACCATCAGATCGTGCGTCTTTTCCAACCCGTCGAGGTGGACGTTGAAGAAGAACCGCGACGATGGCTTGAACTGGTGCAACTTCTTGGTGATGAACATCCCGTTCGTGCACAGGTAAATGTGCTTGCGTTTCTTGAGGATGCCTCGCACCAACTCACCGATCTGCGGGTAGATCAGTGGCTCGCCGCCGCAGATACTCACGATCGGAGCGCCAGCCTGATCGACCGAATCGAGGCACTCCTCAACGCTCAACTTTTGCTTGATTGTCGATTCGTATTCACGAATACGACCGCAGCCCGTGCAAGTTAAGTTACACGCATGCAGCGGCTCCAACATCAACACCAGGGGAAACCGTTGTTTACGCTGGAGCTTCTTCTTAATCATATAGCCTGCCATATCAGTGGTCAGGCTCAGGGGAAATCGCATAGTTCACCGGGTGTCGGGTGTCGGGTGTCGGGTGTCGGAAAGAAATCGGGGTGAGAGACCTTTTGGGTTTGCGGCGTCGTGACCGGCATCAAGTCGGTATTCGGTTCGGCCGATCCCCGATTCCCGACACCCGATCCCCGCCGCATAGCGACTCATTGCCATCAGCGGGAAGTACACCGGATACATGTGATACTTCAGGTAGAAGACGCGGGGGAAGCCGGTGCCGGTAAATGGCTCCTCATCCCAGGTTCCTTCCGCGTTCTGCGTGCCGATGAGATATTCGACTCCGGCGCGGACCTCGACCGAGTCGGCCTCGCCCGCCGCGAGCAAGCCGAGGAGTGCCCACGCTGTTTGCGAGGCAGTCGATTCGCCGATGCCGGCCTGCGTGGGGTCGTCATAGCTGAGGCAGCTTTCACCCCAACCACCGTCAGCGTTCTGCACGTCCTTCAGCCAGCGCACCGCTCGCCGCACAACGGGCCTGGTCATGTCGAAGCCCACGGCCGCGAGGCCGACGAGAACCTGCCAGGTGCCGTAGATGTAGTTCACGCCCCAGCGACCGAACCACGCGCCGCTTTCTTCCTGGTGCCCCAGGATAAACCGCACCGCACGATCGACGGGTTCCTGACCGATGCGATAGCCGTAATGACTCAGCGCTTCCAGCACGCGAGCGGTGATGTCCGGGCACGCCGGGTCGAGCATCGCGTTGTGATCCGCGAACGGCACTTTCTCAAGAACCTCGTTCTCGATGTTGCGATCGAACGCACCCCAGCCGCCATTCGTGTTCTGCATCGCGACGAGCCAGTTGAGCGCCCGGTGAACTGCGGGGAGAGACGCGGCCCGGGTCGCGTGACCAGTGCGAGCCAGTGCGATCAACACCATCGCCGTGTCATCAACATCGGGGTAGTGCGTGTTGCGATACTCGAAGAACCAGCCACCCGGTTCGACTCCCCGGAGTGTCTTCGACCAGTCGCCGGCCGTTCGCACCTCGCGGTCGAGCAGCCACTGCACCGCTGTCGTGATCTCTTCGGAATCAGGCGATTGGCCCGCGTCAGCCGCACCGATCAGCGAGAGTGCCGTATCCCACACCGGCGACTTGCACGGCTGTACGCGAAGCCTGTTCCCCTCTTCGATGCTCAGGTCGTCGAGTTGCCCGAGCACCCATTGCATCTCTGGATCGGTCGCTGGTACGCCGAGCGCCTTCAGCACGATGGCGTGGTACACGATTGGCGGGAAGATCGCGCCGATGCCGTCGCTTTCGCCATCGCGGCTCCGTTCACGCATCCAACTCACGGCCTTGCGAACGGCATGGCGACGGAGCGGCGTGAGCCGAAGTCGTTCGACCTTCTTCATCGCCCAGTCGATGCCCAGGAAGAAGTTCGTCCACGAGAACCACTTTGCGGTCGGCTTCGCGGGCCAGCGGGGTTTCTCGGGCGACTCGAGGAACAACTCGCGGATGTGCATCGACTCGGGAAGTTGCGTCACGGGCTTGAGTGCATCGACCACCGAAAGTGGCACGAAGATCGTTCGACTCCACGCGGACATGGCGTAGACGTTGAACGCGAACCAGCGGGGCAACAGGATCAGTTCCGCTGGAACGCTCGGGCAGGCCGCATACGGGAGTTGGCCGAGGAGTGCGAGGTAGAACCGGGTGAAGGAGTTGGTCGCTTCGACGCCGCCGAGCTTGTGAATGAGGGCCGCGGCTCGCTTCATGTGCGGTGCGTCGGGCGAATCGCCTGCAATCTTGAGCGCGAAATATGCCTTCACCGAAACGCTGATCTCGCCGGGGCCGCCCGGGTAGTTGGGCCAGCCACCATCGGCCTGCTGTTTCGCGCGGAGATAGTTCGCAGCCCGCCCAACGCGGGGATCGTCGGCTCGCCCAAGAAACGCGAGCAACAAAACGAACTCGGATTCGAGGATCGTGTCGCCTTCCAGTTCCCCACACCAGTGGCCATCGCGTTGCTGGGATGCGAGCAGACCGGTTCGTGCCCGGTCTACGGTCGTGGCAAGTTCCTCGTTCCAGTCGAGGTCGCGTGGGGGAACTGTGATGGAGGTGGAAGACGCTACAGTTCGAGTCACGGGATTCCTTTCCGTGCGGTCATCGTCGCTGATCACAGAGTTTAGCCGTGTAACAGCGCGACCCGCAAGATCAACCAAACCAGCAATTTCCTTACAGCATCCCCGCTGTCAATGCCGATATCAGCAACGGGGAATCAATGGGGATTTCCGTCGCCGCTCACAATGCCCGGGGGTGCGTGATGATCGGTGCAATGCTCGGATTAAACCGCGTCGTCAAATGGGCGACCACAAAGCAATACCCAACGATCTTCCACATTACGCACCACAAAGCCGGTTCGCAGTGGATCAACCGGTTGCTTCACGCGCTGGTCCCGGATCGCGTTGTCGATCCCGAAGTCTTCAACAAACACTTTCTCAGTCGCCCGATCGCACCTGGCAAGGTGTACCCCACACTGTATTTGACGCGGGAACAGTTCGAAAGCGTCAAGTTGCCGCAGAATTCACGCCGTTTCGTGATGATTCGCGATCTCCGCGACACGCTCGTCTCGCTGTATTTCAGCCGCCGCAACAGCCACCAGATCATGCATCAGGGGATGCGCGACCAGCGCCGCGTTCTCTCCGAGGTCAGCCCCGAGGAAGGGATGTTGTACCTGCTGGAAGGCGAACTCGGCCGCGTGGCTCAGGTGCAATGGTCGTGGGTTGCCGCCGGCGATGAGTTGATCAAGTACGAGGAATTGCTGGAAAACGACGAGGAAATTCTGGCCGATGTGCTGTTACGGCGGTGCCGGCTGGGCGTTGATCCCTGGCGCTTCCACGAAGCCGTTTTGGCCAATCGGTTCGAGAAGTTCGCGGGTCGCAAGCGCGGCGACGAGGACGCCAACTCACACGAACGCAAGGGCGTCGCGGGGGACTGGCGAAACCACTTCACCGGCGCTGTGATCGACGACTTCAAGAAACGGTACGGCTCACTGCTGATCGCAACCGGATACGAGAAGAATTTCGGGTGGTGACCGGTGGTCGCACGCCTCACCACGACTCTGGAGATCGTTCATGGAATTCTGGCTCGCTTCGTACCCCCGCTCGGGGAACTCCTACTTCCGAATCCTGATGCGAAATCGGTACGGCGTGCCGAGCATTGACCAGGAATGCCCGGAGGAGATGGAAACCGCAACGCTCCGGGGCACGCGGTTTGTCCGCGCGCACCACCATGATCCCAGCGCACCCCCACAGGTGATGGGCCTGAAAACCCATAAGCCGCCGGAACCCGGCGACACTCGCCCCGCCGTGTACATCGTGCGCGACGGGCGTGATTCGCTGGTATCCTACGCCCACTTCGCCCTGTCGTTCGTGTACAAGAACGCCTCAGAAGTGGTGACCCCGGAGATCCTCCGAAACACGATCCGCGATCTGATCCTGGAACCGAACTCACCGTACTGGACGTGGTCGCGGAATGTCGAAGCGTGGGCAGCACGATCAAACACGGTGGTGCTCCAGTTCGAGGAACTGATCACGCACCCGGGTCGGATCGCAGATCGAGCCGTGGTGGCGTTGGGCCTCAAACTTCCGATCATCTCGGAGGAAATCCCGACGTTTGGCGAATTGAAGGCGGTCGATTCCAACTTCTTCCGCAAGGGGAAGCGGGGCGAGTGGCAAGAAGTGTTTACCCCGGAATTGTACGATCTGTTCTGGCAGCACAACGGGGCAACGATGACGCGATTTGGCTATCCGCATCTGCCTCCGCTGCGCAAAGCATCCTAGGCCGCGTCGGGTTCAGGAACCCTGGATCTGCCGGATGGATTGCTGGGCGGCACGGCGAAGCGCGTCGAAGCCGGTACGGATCGCTTCCCGGAGATCGTCGAGGGCGGATTCGGCAGCCGGTCCGAGCCGCCCCAGCGCCTGAGCCGCGTACACCCGACATGCTTCCTCGGGTGTGCTGGCTTCGACGTTCTCGGCTGGCAACTGATGCGGCGTCGGTGATTCGCTGTGATCGCTATCGCTATCGCTATCGGCCGAGATCGGACCAGATCGTGGTGGCGAGAAGAGATCCGGTAGGTGGACCGCATTGGGATTCGTCGAACGCGGTCCCCGAACAATGCTCGCGAGCAGCGGCACGGCCGGCTTGGCGAGTTGGCCCATCCAGCCAAGTGCCATCGCGGATTCGCCACGCACAAACGGGTCCGAGTGCTGAAGGTGCGTGATGAGCGTGCCCAGGGCAGGCGGGCCGATCTGGCTGAGCGCCTTGGCTGCGAGTCGGCACAGCACGATGTTGGTGCCTCGCATCGCTTCTGTCAGTGCTGGCACCGCGTCCGCACCGTCGGTTCCCATCTGCCCGAGTGCTTGTGCGGCACCACTTGCTGTTCTTGGGTCGGGATCGCGCAGTGCTTCGCACAGATCCTTCAGCGCCGGCCTCGCCAGTGGGCCGAGTTTCCCCATCGCCCAGACCGCGTGACGCCGAACGTACTTATCCTGATGACCAAGCATCGCCGAGAGCGTTTGCAGAGCCTCCGGCCCCATCTGACCGACAGCCTGAGCCGCAGCTTCGCGAACCTTCGGATCGGCATCAGACAAGACCGCGACCAGTGCCGGCATCGCTTCACGCGCAAGCCAGCCGAGACGGCCAAGGTCTTTGGCCGCCTTCAGACGATCCGCCACAGCCTCGCTCCGGAGTGCCTGGATGAGCTCCGGCAGTGGGTCGTCGTCAGTCATCAGGGTCGGTTTTGCGTCGAGCATCGTATTGCCCCCCGGTCTGCTGCGAGTTCATCCCGGGGATGCTGCTGATAATAAGCTCACAATCACGATCAAGTCTAGTTCACTCCGTCACAACCGCAACTACGAAGAGGAAGTTTTGTTCCTGCATGAAGAGTGCGAAGGGGGCCGATTCAGAGGGGGATTTGGTGAACAAGACGTTAGTTCTTCATCCCGATCTGCTCAGTTTTAGGCGTGAAATTCCTATCCCATGCAGAAAACCGAGCGGCAGCATCGGTTTGGAGTTACGCAGTGGGTTTGGTGGGGTAGCCATTCTTGCCTGCCCAAGCTGAACATGGCAGGCAAGAATGGCTGCCCCACCAGGCAAAAGCAATCCAACTGCTTAACCACTATCGGTTTCAGTCAATTCACAGCGGTGAGCAGTTCGCCATGAAATCGGCCATTGGTCGCGATGATATCCGGGCGGAACGGGTCGAATGTCAGTCCGTCGATAGTCGTGAGTGAGCCGCCCGCTTCGGCCACCAGCACTGCACCTGCCAGGACATCCCAGGCATAATTATCGTGAGCCCAGTAGCCGTCGAACCGCCCTGCGGCGACGTACGCGAGGTTCAGGGCGGTCGAACCGGTTCGCCGCAGTGATTGAGCGTGTTCAAGGAGTTTTCCCCACGTTTCGAGATTCCGCGCGGCCTTGGAGAAGTTCGCCGGGAATCCTGTCGAGAGCATCGCGTCGGCAAGCTGCGACACCGTGCTCACACGCATCGGTTGCCCGTTCAGGAACGCACCCAGACCCGTGGCGGCCGTGAACACCTCGTTCATCCGGGGATCGTGGATCACACCCACGGCCGGTTTTCCCGCCGCCCATAACCCAATGGAAACGCAATACGCAGGGACATCGTGAACATAGTTCGCGGTGCCGTCGAGCGGGTCCACGACCCAGACGAACGGTGCATCAGCAGGCGGACGGGTTTCTTCCGGCGATTTGCCGACGCATTCCTCTTCGCCGAGGAACAAGTGGTCCGGGAACGCGGCAAGCAGCGTTTCCTTCACGATCTTCTGCGATGCGTGATCCGCGTCGGTCACGAGGTCGGCGCGAAACTTCTCCGTGACGGAGAACCGCGAACGCCACGATTCGAGTTCAGCCGCACCGCGTTTGGCAGCTTCGACCGCGACGGACAGGAACTTCGCAAGTTGAGCGGAGTCGGGTGTGGTCATGCCGTCATGATAAGATCCCGGCCCGCAACTGAACACAGCCACCGGGTGTGGTGTCGCGTTCTCATCGATTCCACGCGATATGCCCACCCATGTCTGGAACCGTTCTGGAACCGTTGACCTGTCCGGAAGAATGAATATCAGATCGTGTCTAAGAACTGGTGAATCCAGAAGTTGAGACGAATTCCACGCAACCCCGACCTGTTCTCCCCCGATTCGGTTTTAGCCCTGTTAAGGGCGGCGGATGGTAGCCTGGGGTGAAGCGAGTCTTCGAGCGCAACCCCTGGTCCGAGGCCAAACCCCCAATTACTCCACAACAGGCGCTCAGCGTTCGACTGCAAAGCCGCAAGCGGCACCCCCCAGTTTTGCACTTTTCACCCGGACGCTTCCCCGCTACAAGGCCGCCGAACTTCGCACCCTCAGGGTAGGTCATGCCGTTGCCGGTGGCACTCAGTCTGGTCGATGTCCGCGTCCGCTACGGCGATCGCTTCGCCGTGGACGGCGTGTCGCTCGAAGTCCGGCGCGGCGAGATCGTCGGCTTGCTTGGCCCCAACGGGTCGGGGAAGAGTACGACGCTGGCGGTCGCGGCGGGGGTCCTCGATGCGGTTGAAGGAAGCGTCACGGTGGACGGGATCAGCCGGGAAACCGATGCGGCCGCCTACGCGATGCGCGTCGGGTTGGTGCCCCAGGAATGCGCGCTGTACGAGGAACTCACGGCGATCGAGAACCTGCGTTTCTTCGGGAAGTTGTACGGGCTGTGCGGTGCGGATCTGCGACGGCGAATGATCCGGGTGCTGGGTCGCGTTCGACTCCAGGATCACGCCGACCAGCGCGTAGGCACCTTTTCGGGCGGCATGAAGCAGCGGTTGAATCTGGCCGTTGCGTTGATCCATGATCCCGGTTTGCTCTTGCTCGACGAACCGACGGCGGCACTCGACCCCGCGAGCCGCGATGCGCTGTTCGCGGACCTGACCCGCCTTCGCGACGATGGCCATGCCGTGCTGCTTTCGACGCACCATCTCGACGAGGCGGAACTCGGGTGCGACCGGATCGCGGTCCTGGATCAGGGGAAACTGGTGGTCTGCGGCTCGCCGACCGAACTGCTTCGAAACTGCGGAACCGACCGGCAAGTTCTCTATGGGCATCTTCGCGTGCGGCCGCCAAAGTTCTTGCAGAAATCGCTCCAAAACCGGCTCGGCTCGGCGATCGGATTCGAGATCACGGGGCGGCGATTGCGGCTCAGCGCGCCGACAAGCGAAGACCTGGGAATGGCACTCGCCACGATCCTGGCCGAGGGTGTCGAACTCGAGACGTACCGCACGCCAGCGGGCACGCTGGAACGAACGCTGCGCGAACCCGTTTCGCCGCGACTGAACGAAGCGAGAGATCCGAACGCTCCCTCCGCTCTTGGCTAAGAAACGGCGGCGGAACAGATGTGTTGTGTGGGTTTGTCTTTCCCTGGGACCGCGGTCATCTTGACCGCAAAAGCTGTGATGCTCCGTTGCCGATTGAGTGAACTCTTTTGGTGATGTTCAGTAGCGGTCAGGATGACCGCGGTCCCAGGGAAAATCATTCCGCCATCACTTCTAAACATGGATGGGACGAATGTCACGCACACGACTGCTACTCACGCTCGCTGCCAAGGACTGGCAGTTGTTCTGGACTGATCGGCGTGCGGCGGTCATGTGCTTCGTCGTGCCGATCGTGCTTGCGTCGGCGTTCGGCATGATCTTCAACCGACCCGCTGCGAGTGCAACTCCGACGAAACTGCCGATCCTCGTGGTGATCGAGGACGATGGACCGTTCACCGCTCAGGTCGCGGCCGATCTTCTTGCATCGCCGAAACTCGACGCGAAAGTGGCAACACGAGCGGAAGCGGAAGCCGCGCTACCCGACCGTAACCCGGCGATTGCAGTGGTCCTTCCCAGGGGATTCGAGCGACTCAAGGACTGGCAACCGACCAGCAACGGCGAACGACTCGCGCTGACGATTCTTCACCATCCCATCGCGGTGACGGAACGTCAGTGGGCTGAGGGGTTGGTCACGGAAGTCGTGATGCGTCGGCTTGCCCGGTCGAAGTTCGATGGCTTCCTGGGGGCGCCGCCCGAGTCGGCCTTCGCCACGCCATTCCAGGTGGATGCGACTCCCGTGTCGGCCGGGTCGTCCGCGAAGTTCAACTCGTACTCGCACAGTTTTTGCGGGATGACGCTGCAATATCTGCTGTTCTGGGGGATGGAGAGCGGCTTGCTCTTCCTCCGTGAACGGCAGCGCGGCGTGTGGAAGCGAACGCGAGCGGCACCGGTCACGCTCGGTTGCGTCCTTGCGGGCAAAGCGCTCGCCACGGCCGCAATCGCCATGCTTCAAGTGCTGGTCACGTTCGGGTTCGGCTATCTGGTGTTTGGCGTCAGCGTGACGGGTTCTTTCACCGGCTTCGTGCTGCTGGCCCTCGCCGCGTGTGGTCTGGCTGCCGCAACGGGGTTGCTGGTCGCTGCGATTGGTGGCACCGAAGCCCGTGCCCGGAGCGTGAGTATCCTCGTGATCCTGGGCGTCTCGATGATCGGCGGATTGTGGCTACCGATGTTCCTGCTTCCCGAGTGGGTGCGTGACACGGCGTTGTCGCTGCCGACCTCGTGGGCGATGCGTGGACTTGGCGGCGTGACGTGGGAAGGGCTTGGCCTGCGAGCCGTGCTGCCGAACGTGGCAATGGTGATGGCGTTCGCGGCGGTGTTCCTGGCGATCGCGGTGCTGCGTCTGAAGGCCGATGAACGACGCCTGCGACAGGGGAACATCTGAGTTGGCGAGCCACGGGGTTTATCCCCGTGGTCTTCAAATCACCAGAACACCACGGGGGTAAACCCCGTGGCTCGCAAAGCTGAGAGACTCCAGGAGGGAACGTATGATCCGAACACTTTGTGTCGCTCTGCTGGCCTTCGCCGTGCCCGCGTTCGCACAACAACCCGCTGCGCCCAAGCAGGCCGAACTCGTTCTCGTCGATCAGTTCGACCGCAAAGCCGATCTCGCCGATCTTCGCGGGCAGGTCGTGATCGTCGTCTACGGTGATCGCAAGGCGACGGACTCGTGCCGGAGCATTGGCGAATCGCTACACGTCTGTTGGCATCCGGACGCGAAGGGGCAACCGCCGCAAAAGGCCCAGGACGCGCCCGTGGTGCCGCTGGCGAATCTCAAGCCGGGGCAGGTATCGCCGAACGTTGCGGTGGTGCCAGTGGCGTGTTGCGGGAAGGTTCCGGGGCCGATCCGTGGCGTGATCCGCACGCAGATCGCGAAAGCATCGCCGGATGCCGTTGTGTGGCTCGATTTCACGGAAACGATGAAGACGATGTTCGGGCAGACCGCCGGCGAACCGAATCTGCTGGTCTTCGACGCAGCCGGTCACTTGCGAATGAAGATCAACGGCACCCCAGATCAGACCACGATGGAGAACCTCGTGAAGTCCGTGCAGGGGTTGCGGGTCGAAGCCGTCAAGTAGTTCGCGTAGCCGCGACCCGACGAGGGGAGCGTCGCGGTTACCCCGGGGCCAGCCGGGCACCCACGGCGGTCCACACTTCCTCAATCACCTTGTGGGCGGAACCCTGGAGTAACCCCGTCGGAACCATCTTCAGCAGTCCGGTCACCTGCGTCACATCCCCCGTCCAGTGAACGGCCGTGTGCCCTTCCACTTCCGAGAATGCGAGCGTGATCGCAACCGTGCTGCTGGCACCGATGGCCTTCGCGATGACCTGATAGGCGACCGTCTTGCCCTCTTCTTGCGCCGTCTTGGTCATCTCGACATTCAGGCTACCGGTGAGGAAGCCCAGGGTCGGCTTGACCTTCCATGCGGCCCGATCATGAGCCACTGACAGGATTTGCGCGTCAGGTAAGCACCCCACCAGGAACGCGACATCGGAGAGTTTTGCCGCGACTTCCGCTGCGGGGAGGGGGAACGATTTGTCGCCTTCAAAATGGATCATGCGAAGCTCCGGGGAATACCCCGTGTTGGCGGTTCGATTTTATGCATTATACCGGTATTGCATGATTCTGGATTTCCGACGAGCATTCCGTTTCTGAGAGTCCTATCTTAACTGGGTCATTCTGGTCCGACTCGCATCGGCCGCATTCTATGGAGTAGACCATTTCGACCGCAGCACCATCGGGTGTGCTTCCCGCGCTCCCAACCATGAAGTTCCCCAGTCCCTCCACCGGCTGGATTGCAAAGATTCGCGCTCTCCCCTTTATTCTGCTGCACGTCGCGGCGATCGTCGCACCGTTTTTTGTGCCGATCACCTGGACAGCAGCCGGGTTAGGGTTGGTCTTCTACTTCGCTCGCATGTTCGGCATCACCGGGGCCTACCACCGCTACTTCGCTCACCGGGCCTACAAAACCAGCCGCTGGTTTCAGTTCGTACTGGCCTGGCTGGGTTGCATGGCCTTGCAGAAGGGGCCGCTCTGGTGGGCCGGGCACCACCGACATCACCACAAGTTCTCCGATCAGGAAGAAGACCCGCACTCGCCGATCGTGCGATCGGTGTGGTGGTCGCACGTGGGCTGGGTGATTTCCGGGAAGTTCCGCGGTTTCCCCAAAGCGGGAATGCAGGACTTCGACCGTTTCCCCGAACTGCGGCTCCTCGACTCGTTCTTCACCTGGGTGCCGGGCATCTTGCTGGCCGGGTTCTGCTACTGGATCGATGGCTGGAGTGGCGTGGTGTGGGGCTTCCTGGTTGGCACCGTGGCGCTGTATCACGCGACGTTCCTGGTGAACTCCGCGTGCCACCTGTTCGGCACCCGCCGATATGCGACGACCGACTTCAGCCGGAACTGCTGGTGGGCGGCGATCCTGACGATGGGCGAAGGCTGGCACAACAATCACCACCACTACCAGAGCTGTGCCCGCCAGGGGTTCAAGTGGTGGGAAATCGACATGAGCTACTACATCATCCGGATGCTGGGCTTCGTCGGACTGGTGTGGGATATCCGTGAACCAACGCCGAAGGCTTTGGAGCGGAATCTGATCGCGAAGCCCGATGCGACAGCATCGGCACCCGAGAAGCAACCCGCGGCGTAGTACCACGGGATTCTAGACAGAGAATAAGCGGGATGACCCACAGAGTCACCAAGGTGTGACTCTGTGGGTCATCCCGCTCTTGTCATGCGTCTGTTCAGTTCCGACCCTGCGCCAGCATCCGTCTCGCGATGTCCAAAAAGATACCGTTGCCCAGGTTTAGCGAATCCGCTTCCTGACCGCTGTCGCGCCAGAAGCACTTCAACGCCACCTGAGCACACCGTTCCTGGAACTGAGCCGGTGTCTCCTGCAGGTCCGGGAACCTCTCGACGAAGTCAATCATCTCCAGATGTTCCGCCTCGTACGCGCCGAGGATGCGGGTCGCCATCCGCTTCTTGTCGGCCACTTCCATATAAGTCAGTTCGACCGCCTTGTCGATTCGCCCCGGCCGCGTGCTGATGAACTCGGTGGTGCCGTCGGGCAGTTTTCGCGGCAAGCCAAGAGCGGGGTCGATCTTCGTGAGATCATTCGTCGTGATCACGGTGAAGATTCCGTCGGCCCGTTCGACACCATCGAGGCAGTTCAGAAGGCAGTCGAACGTGAGCGGTGCCAGTGGGCTTCGGGGTTTGTTACTGTCGCCGTCGCCGTCCCGTTTCTCGGTCACCATCATCGGGAACATGTTCGGCCGGCGGACGACGTTCTCGCGGCCGTGGAACACGTTGTCGATGTCCTCGATGAGCGCAATGCACGGCGTGTTGGTCTGCATCTCCGTCCACGCCTTCATCAACTCGTGATTCCCCATCTCAGCGAGGTTGTAGACGTAAATCGGCATGTTCAGATCTTCGGCGAACGCCCTGGCGATAGCTGTCTTGCCTGTGCCGGGAGGGCCGTAGAGCAGCCAGCCACGCTTCCACGCGATTCCCTTGTCGGCATACCATTCCTTGCTCTTGCGCCAGAGTTCGATCTCCTTGATGAGATCCTTCACCCGCTGCGGGAAGATGAGGTTGTCGAGCGCTTTGCCGTTGTTGGTTCGGGCCTTGCCGAGTTGCTCCGGCGTGTGGGCGAGCAGCCGGTAGCTCCCTTGCTGATACCACGCGAGGCCGTCGTTGCTGCCGCCGTACTCGTTGTTGCCGTCGCCGCGTGCCGGGACGTGGTGAATGCAGAAGCGGTTCTTCGTCGTGGTCTGCTCCTCCTCGACCGCCCACGACACGTTGTTTCGCGCCATGCACGCTTCGCGGAGGATCTGCTCCACGTCGAGCGTGCCGCGGAGGAACGTGATGGTGGAGTACACCTTCATGCCGTTCGACGAGCCGTCGCCGACGGCCTTGCCGCTGGCTGCCTTGTTCTCGACCTGATTCGCGAACAGGAACGGGAACCACCCGCTCCACAGGATGAGGAGACGGTTGCCGAACACCTCATACGGCACGAGTCCGTAGCGACCGTCTCGCTGGTATTCCCAGCTCGCGCCATACATCTTGTCGTAATTCCGCGACCGTTTGTAGTTGGCGATGAGATGCGCGACCATCGCATCGTGCCCGGCCTCGGTGGGGATCTCGACACGCTGAATGAACATGCCGACGAGTCGCCACGCGACTCCCTTGAGCTTCGTCCACATCGTGGCGACGACCCCGAGAGCCGCACCACCTGCCAGCAATCCGAGCGCTGTGTCTTGCATTGATCTTCTTTCTGTAAGCGGGAACGGGCCACTGTCGTCCGAGTTGCCGGGGAACCTCAGGACCTAATCTGGATTCGCAAGGTGGATGTAACTATTTGGACGCAAGTGCTGAAGGGCTCAGATTTGTCCACGTCAAACGCTCTTGCCGGAATGTGGGGTGCGTCCGCTCAGAACGGTTATTCGCTCGTCTGGCCCATTCGCACGCTCAATTCTCGCGCTGATTGTCGGCTCACTTCTTGAACGCTGTGATAGGCTCCGAAGACCAGCATCTGTGACGCACCTTGAGATACGCCCATGAACGCCGAGCAATTCTCGCCGGCCGCGTTTGATTTCCTCGTTGGCGATCCCGAGGCAGCGCGTGCGCTTGCCGATCAGCTTGAAGCTGCGGTTCTGGCAGAGGTCGGAGCGGCCGCCCGGGCACGGTTCCGTGAAATCGTCGCCGCGCTGAACGCTGTCGGCCACAAGCTCACCCCGCACGGTCTCCCGACGAACGGGGCTGAAGAAGCAAAAGACTACTCCGACCCCAACCAGTGTGCGCTCCGTCTCGGGATCGAGGTGGAGGTGTGGGCGGGTTACCGCGATGTGCGGTTCGAGGGTGGATGGTGCGAACCCAAGTCGTGATCGACGGAGTGCTCTCATGGCGAAGCCGCTCGTGTTCGAATTCCGAGGGAACTCGGTCGAAGCCGCGATTGAGAAGATCGACCGCACAAAGCTCTACGGCTACGTCGAGACCGAAGTTCAGGACGACACCGGAAAGCGATGCGAACTCGCGACACTGATCGGAGATGGCCACTCGATCGTGGGGAAGGGCGGGAGTGCGATCGCGTACCTGTCTGCGGATGGCCACTGGCGCACGCGAGCCGAACTCCAGCCGATTGATGTCCAGGGCCAGCCCATCACCCCGGTCAAGTCGTCGTTCGACGCCCCAATTCCACTTGGTGAAACGGCAACTATCGACGACTTCCTGTCGCACAACATCCACCTGATCTACCAGCTTCTGCCCACGACAGAAGTTTCGGAGTTGATCGAGGAACTCCGCTCGGGCACCATTTTCCGCTTCCCCTTCAGCTATCGCGGCGGGGTCGAAGCATCGCCAGCATTCTTGCTACTCAGTGCCGATGGAGTTCCCTTTCTCTGTGTCGGAACCCTGACCGCAATCGAGTTCACCGGGCCAACCGCCACCGCACCTGTGGTTGATGAGCAGACAGACGGAGCAGATGAAGAGGACGCACTCGACTTCAGTTTGGTGTGATCCCCAGGACAATCCAACTTCTGAGCGGCAGGAAACGACATGGCTGAAATCAACATCACCGACAGCAAAGGTCGGGACGCAGCGGTGATCGCAGAGAGCGTGCGTGTCCCGGTGCGCGTGCGCTGGGTGGATGATTCCGGCCGTCAGGTGAGCAGCACTCGCATCCTGAAGGGGACCATCGACCGCGACTACTCCGCACTTCTCGAGAAGGCCGGCGCTCCTGAAAAGGTTGCCGACGCTCTGATTGCAGGCGACCCAGAACTCGACCTCGAAGCGGCGGGGACATTCCTGCGTGACACATCTCGGGTGTACGTCAATTCCGACCGGCAGGTCGTCCACGCGATCTCGCAGGTCGAGGTCGTGCGGAGTCCCGATGGGACGGAGAAACTGCGACGGCCCAAGAAGATCGCGGTGACGAACGTCTCCGGCGATCAACCACTCCTCTGGAGCGGGAAGTTGCTCCCCAAACGGGATGTGTTCAACAAGTTCGCTATGGTGTCCAAGCTCCAGGTGGTCCACGTGAACGGGCTGACCTACGACTTCCTCTTCGGCATCGCCAAGGAACTCGAAGAGAAGAAGAGTCTGCTCGTTGTCGGGGCCGGTCCGAAGGCCAACCAACCGCTGATCCTGAGGCGTGGTGCGGTCCCTTACCGCGGCTTCCTCGAAGGCCGCACGCGAGGTCAGGAGTATCTGTTGCTGCTCCACCTGTCGAACATCGAGCTGAAGGTTCCCTCGCCGTCGTAAGCGGGAGTCGGGAGTCGGGGATCATGAGACAGGAGTCAGGTGAACCCCACACCAGACCAACTCCCGCACCGGGCTACTGGTTCCAGGATGTATAACGCACCCGTTTGGGAGGGCGAGGCTCCTGCCGAGCCGCAGGCCAACGGCTCGGCAGGAGCCTCGCCCTCCCGAGCTGGAACTTTAACCACCCTGGAACCAGTAATACCTGACTCCCGATCCCCGATCCCCGATCCCCGATTCCCGAGAAGAAGTATGAGTCTCGTCAAACCGGGTAAGCTCGACATCAAACTCGGCAAGTATGCGACGGGGACGGGTGCGTCCCTTGCGGACCCCTTGCTTGTGACGCGAGCACAGGACTACCGCCGACACACTGCGTCGCGAATGATTCCGCTCGAACCGAGCGACATCCTCAAACGATTCCCGGCTGGCGAGTTCCACGTCAGCCTGAAGGTCGATGGTGAGTTCTCACTCCTTGCATATGCGGCCGGTGAGGCGCTCCTCGTCAACCCCGGTGGCACCGTGCGAGTTGGCATTCCCGCGGTAGACGAAGCGGCAAAGTTGCTTGAGAAAGCTGGCGTCAAGACTGCATTGATCCCCGGCGAATTGCACTTCACCAACGCGAGCGGGAAGCGGCCAAGAGTCCACGACGTGAGTCGGGTTGCCCGCCAGCCGGGATCGCAAACGGAACTGGATCAACTTGGGTTCGCGGCGTTCGACATCCTTGAACTCGACGGCCAACCCGCTTCCGAGGAATTCGCGAAGACCTGGAACCGACTCACCGACCTGTTCAAAGGCGGGAAGAAGGCCAGACTTGTCGAGAGCCTGTGGCTCAAGGACGCAAGCGCGATCGAGGCTCAGTTCCGAAAGTGGGTCGAGCAGGGAGCGGAAGGGGCAGTCGTCCGGAGTGATTCCGTCGGCCGGTTCAAACTGAAGCCGCGACACACCATCGACGCGGCCGTGATCGGTTTCACCGAGGGCACGGACGATCGACGCGGGATGATTCACGACCTGCTCGTCGCTCTGATCCGGCCGGATGGGTGTCTCCAGGTTTTCGGCCATGTTGGTGGCGGCTTCTCGAACGACGAACGCCGGGGATTCCTCAGCGACCTCAAGGATGTGATCGTCGAGAGCGACTATGTGGAGGTGAACGATCAGGTAGCTTACTACATGGTGCGCCCCACGTGGGTGATCGAGGTGAGTGTGCTCGATCTCATCGCCGAGACGACGCGTGGGCAGTCGATCAACAAGATGGCCCTTCAGTGGGACACGGCCGCTTCACGGTATCGCATCGTTCGTCGGATGCCACTGGTGGGAATGATTTCGCCGCAGTTCGTCCGTCGCCGGGAAGACAAATCGGTTCACGCATCAGACATCCCGCTGCGTCAGGTGACGGATCTCGTCGATATCGCCCTCGCCGACCGTGATTCCCGCCAGCTCGATCTGCCGAAGAGCGAGGTCATTCGTCGGGAGGTTGGCACCAAGCAACTCAAGGGCCAGACGATGGTCCGCAAGCTGCTGATGTGGAAGACCAACAAGGAGACCACGGGAGAGGAGTTCCCGGCCTACGTAATCCACTACACGGACTTCAGCCCGAACCGAAAGACACCGCTCGAGCGTGACATTCGTGTGTCGAATTCACGGGAGCAGATCGAACACCTCTGGTCGGAACTTTCCACGGAAGCCTTCTCGAAGGGCTGGGTACCCGTCGCGGCTGCAACTCCAGCGGCGTTAGCCACGCCCGCAGCGGTGGCGGCCCCTGCTCCTGCTGAGTTGCCCAGCGCAGAGGGAGCACCCGCACCGAAGAAGCGAGGGAAGAAAGCCGCCGACCCGACCCCCACGGCGTCCGCACCTCCAGCACCGGAACCCGCAGCGCCGCCGCCAGCACCCAAACGGGCACCCGCAAGAAAGAAGAAGGCGGATTGATCTCGGAGACCGCCTCAATCAAAACTGACGCTCAGGGTTCGCCCAAAGAACAAGGGTGGAATCAGTCCGGTTCGCGTTGAGATTCCAGGGTAAGGGATCTACGGCTTTCGCCAAACTATCACAGGAGCGTCTGACCGGTCCCACACATATCACTTCCGGATAGGTTGAAGTTGGGATACAAGTCGGGTATCCCAACCCGAGTTCCGCCAACAACCCAGCGACATCTCGCACGCGATCCGACGTGCCGAGGTCGAGTACAAGGGTGAGGCGTTCATCCCGGCACTCCGTGCGGCCCGCAAGGTGCTTGCCCTACAACCCGCTAACAAGTCGATGCAGGAGATCGAGGCCGGATGCCTGGCCACATCGTCCCCCGACGTGTAAGCGGGCTTTACAGACCCCACCCGGTTGGGACACAATACCCGCGACTCCCTCTCGACATTACCGGCAAGGAGGCCGACCGTGGGGTTCCCATTCTGGCTCACGAAGCTACTCGTTCGCACTGGCGTCGCCAGGTTCACTCCACGTGCCAAGCGCCTGACCGATGGCGGCACCGCGTTCCTTCGCCATTACTCCGATCGCGTACTTGCCGCGCCCATTGAAGAGTTGCTCGACCCCGGGTTTGTTCCCGATGCGTGCGGGCCTGATGTCATTGACCTGAATCCAGCAGCACCACGGTCCGAGTCTGGGATCAGTCTGGGGCGCTTCTCGGCCGACCGGCGCGGCAATCCTCCCCCGCATGGGCTGCCTGTTCTCCGAGATGTAATCGCCGATCGCTACCAGCGATTTGACGGCCGGACCGTCGACCCCGAGACCGAAGTGCTCGTCACCCATGGAGCCACGGGAGCGCTCGCCACGGCACTCGATGCCTTCGTGAACCCGGGTGACCGCGTCGTGATGTTCGACCCGAGTTCGCCGCTGTTCACACTCGGGGCGAAGTCGCGTCGTGCATCGGTGCGCTGGGTGCCAACGTGGACCGAGGATGGCCGTTGCCGCTATCCTGCTGCCGCGTTCGAGAAGGCGATGCGCGGCGCGAAGATGCTGGTTCTGTCGGCACCCACGAACCCGACCGGAGCACGGATCGCGGACGAAGACCTCGATCACCTTGCATGGATCGCCGCTGCGTACAACGTGCTCATCTTCGCAGACGAATCGTTCGCGCGGTTCCAGTTCGGCACGTGTGGGAAGGGGTTCGGCACGCTCGCCGGGGCGGACAAGCGCATCCTCACGGCCGGGTCTGTCACCCAGGAATTCGGTCTCGGTGCGTTGCGAGTCGGCTGGCTCGCGGGGCCACGGCACCTGATCCGTGCGTGCGGGCTGATGCAGAACATGAACGCGCCGTTCGTGCCGGCCGTGTGCCAGCAAGCCGCAGCACGGGCACTCGCGGAACCCGATGCCGACTTCCGAGCGATGCGGGATCGCCTGCTCGAAAAGCGCGACTACACCTTCGACCGATTGCGTGCGATGGGACTGGAGCCAGACCGTCCAGCAGGCGGGCTGTTCATGTGGGTACCGGTCGCAGGGCTGGGGATTGACGGTCGCAATTTCGCCGAGCGGTTGTTCCGTGAGGAGCGGGTCCAGGTTGGCCCCGGGAATGTCTTCGGACCAGGCGGGACAGGGCACATCCGCATTGGCTTCTCCGCTGAAGATGGCCGTTTGCGCGAAGGGCTGACCCGGATGGCCGCGTTCATCGAACGGGTACGCGATCCCGGTATCCGGGTCACTGCTGAGCCTGTGGAACCTGTGCTGGCTGAGGAACCGACCGAAGTGATTGCCGAGGAGATGACCGAGAAGCCGAAGCCCGTGTTCAGCAGAGTGTGACCTATGTTTAGGATCGAGCGATCAATAAGTTCCCGGTTTCGGTTTTCGGTATTTCCCTCTCCCCTTGCGGGAGAGGGTGGCCGCGCTTCGCGGCCGGGTGAGGGGTAAAGCCTCAACACTTGTTAAAGTTTTACCCCTCACCCGCTCGCAAAGCCTCGCTGCCCTCTCCCGCAAGGGGAGAGGGCGAAGACCAGAACATAAAAAGGGCTCATCCGGGAAGTGCGTACTTTTCCTCACTGACCAAGTTGAGGGCCATGCCGTTTCTTGAAGGGTAACCACACCTTCTTCAGGAACACGGCATGCCCTCGAAACTACT
>Ga0105048_10002138_pt1 | contig 31919 bp, 24 predicted proteins | sample MAT05_FD_78382 | JGI IMG/M metagenome (GOLD analysis project Ga0105048, IMG submission 78382) | Freshwater microbial communities from Lake Fryxell liftoff mats and glacier meltwater in Antarctica - MAT-05 | ecosystem: Environmental > Aquatic > Freshwater > Ice > Liftoff microbial mat | place... | reverse complement strand
CCCTTGAAGCCGAGCGCAAAGGAGTACCATGAAAGGTCGCTGTGGCCGCGGTCTTGAAAATAAACACGGCTGTACGAATAGCTGGATCAGCCGCCACTTGCGCATGGGCGTGGCGAGGCGTGAGTCGTTACGTCGCCGAAATGGTGGCCGGCGACCGGCGGCCGGCCCGAAGCCGGCAAGGCACACAGATCGCTGATGTCAAAGATATCGTAATGCCCCCTTTCCTTTGACCACTAAAAGCATAAGCCAGCCGTCGGTGCCGTCGTGATCCAGCAATCCCGCAGCACTGCGGGCTTTTCATTTTCACAAAACCACTCGCTAACACCTAGGAACCGCAGTTAAAGGCTTAAATCGTCATCGCATGAAAGCCGCCGTCGACGGTGAACTCGGAGCCAGTGATGAAACTGCCTGCGTCGCTCGCCATCAAGAGCGTCGCACCGACCAACTCTTTGGCATCACCAAAGCGGTTCATCGGCGTGTGCCCGAGGATGCTCGCGATGCGGTCGGGCGAGAGCACCTTGCGGTTTTGCTCGGCGGGGAAAAAGCCGGGGACGAGGGTGTTGACGCGCACTTTCTTCGCCGCCCATTCGCGCGCGAGATTTTGTGAGAGATTATGCACCGCCGCCTTGCTCGCCGAGTAGGTGAAGACACGCGACAACGGCACGAGGCCGGACATCGAGCCGAGATTGATAATCGAGCCGCCCTCGCCGCCCTCGACGAGGTATTTGCCGAACACCTGGCAACCGAGAAACACGCTAGTCAGATTCGTTTTCATGATGCGCTCGAACTCATCCTCGCCGATGTCGAAGAACGGCGTGGCAGAGTTGACGCCTGCGCCGTTGATCACGATGTCGACACGTTTCGAACGGGCGAGCACGTCGGCGAGCAGGCCTTGAAGTTCGGTTTTACTAGCGGCCTCCGCGGCGTAAAAATAGCCCTTGCCGCCGTGCGCCGCGATCGTCGCGAGACGCGCCTTGGCCTTTTCCTCATTGCGCCCGACGAGCACCACCTCGGCCCCCGCGCCCGCCAGCCCCTCGGCCATCGCGCCGCAGAGTTCGCCCGTGCCGCCGATCACGACCGCAACTTTGCCAGAGAGGGAAAATAAGGAGGAGAGATATTCGTTTGGTTGCATGAGAACGATCAGCTAAGCAACCAGCCGTGGACGCCACAAAACAAAAGTAGGCGCGCGGAATCGGTTCTGATTTTGAACACTTTCAATCTTATCGTGGCCGTTTGAAGTAGGGCGTACCGAGCGAAGCGACAGTCCGTCACCGTCCCCGGTGAGCTGCGTTTGATTCGGCTCGGCAGGGACGCCTCACCCTACCAAAGGCATTCCGTGAGACTGACTCGGCTACAGTGTTATGAAACTGTCCTGTGATTTTGAACACGAAAAACGCCAAGAAACGCATAGGGCTGTTTTGGGTTCGCTTCGTTATCTTTTGTTCAATTTTGATCCCCAACCATGGACCAGCGGGGCATTGCGCTTGCGCCCGCCGCCCGCCTGCCGCTACCTCGCAGCTATGGGACGTGTTCCACTCGAAGATAATTACAATGATGTCATCGCCAAGGCCCAACAAGGTCTCGGCATCGACGATGCCGAACTGGCCCATCGCGCCCAAGTCCCTCCCGCCGCTCTCGCGTCGTTGAAGGCAGGACATTTCGACGAATATGTGGTGCGCCGCATCGCCTCGCACCTGCGCCTTAACCGCGACGCACTCGTGCAACTCGCGCAAAAAAAATGGTATCCCGTTCAGCCGCCGTTTCGCTCAGGCTTTATGGCCTTCAACACGCCGCTGGAGGACATGACGGTCAACAGCTACATCGTCTGGGATGAACGCTCACGCCATGCCGCCGTCTTCGACACGGGAGCCACATGTGAACCGTTGATGGAGTTTGTCCGCAGCGACAAACTCAACGTGCGCTACATCTTCATCACGCACACGCACGAGGATCATATTGCTGATCTCGCCAAACTCGCCGCCGAAACCAAGGCCGAGATTTGGTCCAGCGTCCTCGAACCCGCCCCGCATCCCGACGCAAAAACGTTTACCGAAAACGCGTTTTTTCACCTCGGCCAGCTCTCAATCAAGACACTCTTCACCACCGGCCACTCGATCGGAGGCACGACTTACTACATCACCGGCCTGTCTTGGCCTATGGCAGTGACGGGCGATGCGATCTTCGCCTCATCGATGGGTGGCGGAAAAGTGTCGTTTGCCGATGCCTACGAAAATAATCTCAAAAAAATCATGAGCCTGCCCTCCGACACCGTGCTCGCGTGCGGACATGGCCCGCTCACCACGGTCCGGCAGGAGCGCCGCAACAATCCGTTTTTCGTGCGGTAACCGGCTTCCCTCCGCCGCGCCCGCGCGCCCCGGAAAACAGATTCAGATCCGCGACGGCGCGGAATTTTTGTAATACGCCGCGCACAGTTCCTAATACGAACATGTGCAATCCCTGCATCACACTGCGTACGCATCCCTGCCCTGCCCGCCTCGTCCCGTTGAACTTAACGCGACGGAGAACACGGGGCCGCGTATGGCGCGAGCACCGAGGCTGTTTGTCACCGCCGGGCGGATACGCCTGAACCAAACCGAGGCGCCCCATCCCACCCACACCACAGCCCGCGAGCAATTCCGCTGGCCAGTTGCAAATCCGACGCCGCCACATCCATTGCCAAGTCATTTATCGACAATTATTCCGCATTGGCCCATTTATTTGCCCGTGGAAGCTGAAGACACCCCAAAAGCTGCAACGCCTGCCCGGTTTGAGCCCACGCGCTGGAGCGTGGTTCTCGCCTCAGCGCAAACCCAGGCTCCCGGCGCCAAGGAAGCACTCGCCGAACTCTGCCGCACCTACTGGCAACCGCTCTACGCTTTCGCGCGCCGCCGCGGTCACGACCACCATCGCGCCCAAGATTTGATCCAAGGCTTTTTCCTCAGCTTGATCGAAAGTAAATCCCTCTCCCGCGCCGATCCGCTTAAAGGAAAATTTCGCAGCTACCTCCTCGCCTCGCTGCAAAATCACATGCTCAGCGAGCTGACTCGCAACAACGCGCAAAAACGCGGCGGCGGCATGCCACTGCTCTCGATCGACGAGGGCGACGTCGAGTCGCGTTTCGCTGCTGCCAACACCTCTCCGCAAGCCACCGCCGAGGCAGTCTTCGAGCGCGAATGGGCCGTCGCCGCCGTCGAAGCCGCCATGCTCGAGCTGGAGGCAGGCTTCGCCCGCCGGGGCAAACGCGAGATTTTTCACGCGCTCAAACCGTACCTGATTGGCGATCAATCCGCCGGAGCCTACGAGCAAACCGCGCTCATTTTGGGCCAAAACACCGGTGCGGTCCGCACCGGCGTGCACCGCCTGCGCCAAGATTTTCGCACCCATCTCCGCCGCGAGGTCGCCAAGACGGTGGAGTCGCCCGACCAGATCGAGGAGGAAATGCGCCACCTTCGCGCCGTCCTCAGCCGCCGCGAAGCCTAAGCGTGTACCGAGCTATCCCGCCCATGACTCAAACCGAGCGCACCTGCCCACGCTGCGGACTCGCATTTGTCTCTGACCGGTTGGACGGCATCTGCCCCTCTTGCCTGCTGAACACCACGCTCGATCTGCCGGACCGCAACGACGAACCTGCGTTTTGGGAAGACGACCCGCGCCCCGCGAACAACGGCCGCGGCTTCTCGCACTTTGAAATCATCGAGGAACTCGGCCGCGGCGGCATGGGCACCGTCTACCGCGCCCGCGACCACGTCACGGGCCGAACCATCGCTCTGAAGGTTTTACAGGCCCAGCATCTCAACAAACCCGACCTCCTGCGCCGGTTCCACGCCGAGGTTCGCGCCGTCACCAGCCTCGACCACCGCCACATCCTGCCCATCCACGAAGTCGGCGAGCACAACGGCATCCCGTTTTTCAGCATGAAACTCGCCACGGGGGGCAGCCTCGCTGAGCACCTCGGCGACTACCTCGGCCAGCCGCGCAAAGCAGCCCAGCTCCTCGCCAAGATCGCGCGCGGCGTTCAGCACGCGCACCAGCACGGCATCCTCCACCGCGACCTCAAGCCCGGCAACATCCTGCTCGACGACGCCGGCGAACCCTACGTCTGCGATTTCGGTCTGGCCAAATGGATCGACGATGACCGCCGCTTCACGATCACCGCCGCCGTCCTCGGCACACCGCACTACATCGCGCCCGAACAGGCCATCGGCAAAGACGCGCTCACGATCGCCGCCGATATCTACAGCCTCGGAGCCATCCTCTACGAACTGCTGACTGGACGCCCGCCCTTCGTCGGCGAAACCGTCATCGACACGCTCCGCCAAGCCTCGGAAAACACCCCGGCCAAACCGTCCTCCATCGTCAACCACACCCCGCGCGATCTGGAGACCGTCTGCCTCAAGGCGCTCGAACGCGAACCACTCGCCCGCTATCGCACCGCGGGCGCGTTCGCCGAGGACTTGGAAAACTGGCTCGCCGGCCGCCCCATCCACGCCCGCCCCGTCGGCGCCGCCGAACAACTCTGGCGCTGGGCCCGGCGCAACCCGCTGCCCGCCACCCTCGGCTCAGTCCTGTTTCTCGCCTTGGTGGCCCTGGCTGTTGGTTCGACTCTTGCGGCCGTCAAAATCAACAAATCCCTCCAACGCGCCGTCGCCGCAGAGCACGAATCCATCGAGCAACTCTACACCGCCCTGCTCGCCCAAGCCCGCGCCTCGCGCATGACCGAGCAAGCCGGTCATCGCATTGAGGCGTTGGAAGCCATCAAAAAAGCGGCAGCGATCCACCCCAGTCTGGAACTGCGCAACGAAGCCATCGCCGCTCTTACACTGGTCGATCTCCACGTCGCAAAAAAAATCAAAGTCCGCGATGACGCAAACCAGCGCTTAGCGGTTGACTCCAAACTCGAAACTGTCGCGGTCGCGACACATAACGGCGACATCAACCTCATCGCGCTCAAAGACGGTGGCATCCAGAAAACCATCACCGGCGTAGGCAAGTCGATCCTCTCCCTTGTCCACGGCGGCACCCGCTATCTGGCCGCGCGCTGTGACGACGATACCACCTACCTGTGGCGCATTGCCGACGGCCAGCTGCTGGGCCACATCGTAGGAAATCCCATCCCCGTGCGCCCCCTCTGGCGTGCCTCCGACTGTGTCATCAGCGAAGATGAAAAAAACATCGTTTTAGGTTTTCCCGACGGAAAAGTGATCGTGTACAAAATCGAGACACAAACCCCCGTCGCCAGCATCGAACTGTCCGCCAAACTGGCCTGCGCCGCCTTCACTGTCACCGGGGAGACTCTGGCGCTCAACACGCTCGGTTCCAGCACCGTCACGATATGGAACTATCGCACAGGGGTAGCCCGAGAACTCACGCTTCCCGCCAGAGTTTCTTGTCTCGCCTGGGGCAGAGACGGCCAGACGCTCGCGGTCGGTTGCGGCGACAACACTATTTGCGTCCTGGATGCCGTCTCATGGAAAACGCAGGTCACCCTCACGGGCCACCGCGATACCGTGACGCAGGTGCTCTTCAATCATGGCAACGATCTACTCGTTTCCACCGGCAGGGATGGAACGATTCGCCTCTGGCACCTCGCCACGGCTTCGCAAGAAGTGGTTCGAGCCGGCTGCGGCATAGAACAAATCCTGCAATTTTCCGAAAACGACCGGATGATCGCAATGACCGCCAATTTTGGCGATACCCTCGAACTCACCGAGGTGGTGGGACGCGAACGCATTTGCACCGTTTTTCCCGCAGCCCTTCACAACGACCGGGCCACGCTCGTCAGCAGTCTCGACTATTCGCCTGACGGACGCTTGCTCGGCACCGCTTCCTTCAACGTCATAAATTTCTGGGACGCGAAGCTCCGGCGTCACGTCGGCTCCCTGCCCGTCGAGCCCGCCGCTGAAACCAATCTGCGTTTTCTCTCGGATGGCCAAAGTTTGATCATTGCTTCACGGAAAAACGCCTTCGCACTTTATCGCTACGAACTCATCGGCGGTGAGCTGCAATTAGAAAAAAAGCACACCTTCGCCGAACTGTCCTCCTACATTCTCGGATCTCATTCGGCGAACAACGCAAACTTGCTTTGCCTTACCTCCGGCGAACAAGCCACAGGCTTACTGGTGGATTCCACTGATCTGACAATTCAGCAGCACTTCCCACAGCAAAGAAATATCTGGGACATGGCCGTGAGTCCGGATAGTCGCTGGGTCGCCACTAATACTTCGGAATTTAGCGGGGGCAGTGCCGGTGTCTTTTCCTTGGTTGACCCCCTAAAGGTGATCGCACTGCCCTCAGGATCGCGAGGCACCATCACCTTCAGCCCCACCGGTCGTTGGCTGGCGGGAGCCGGTCTATACGGCTGTTTCCTTTGGGAAGTGGGCAATTGGGGGAAATCCTTGTCCCTGCCGGAACAAGCGACCGGACGCGTTACTTTCTCCAGCGACGAACGCATCCTGGCCGCACCCACCGAGGAACAGGTCCTCCTCGTTTCCTTGCCGACGAGAGAAATCATGGGCGTGCTACAATACCGCTCCGAATCCGTTTTGTCGCCGCGCGTCCGCTTTAACCCGACCAATACTCAACTCGCCGTGCAAGCGGCCGACAACACGCTCTTCTTGTGGGAAGTGGCAAAACTCCACACCGAGCTTCAAGCGCTCGGCCTTGCCTGGACTCTTTGAATCCAGCCCATCCATTTTTTGCAGTGTCCACCCACCATCATAAACAACCAAAAATAATCGATATGACACCAGGAGATCCAGGCTACATGGCAGAGGGAGAAAACTTCCTGATTGCCCCCACGTCAGCAAAAGCAAGCACGACCCTCGCCGGTCTTTCGGATGCGGTAATCGCACAACAAATCCTCAGCCTCATCGCCAAACTCCCGGCCAAAACGCCGGGCGTGGCCGAGATTAAAAAAGGAGCCATCGCCCTCGCGCAAGCCGGCGGAGCGAAACTCGCCAAAACCAAGTAAACCCCAACGCATCGCAGGTCGCGCCACACCTATCCCGTGGGGGCGCCCCTATTACAGGTACTCTTCGGCCGTCGCCTCACCGCGCCGGCCTTTCTTTTGCCTGCGAACAGCCCGCCCTCAACAATGCCGCCACCGTGGTCCACGAATCCGATTTTCTGGGGGCGTCGCCTGCGACGCGCTTAGATAATCACCTTGTTGAAAACCCGATCAGGGCCTCGGCCTCTGGAAAGAAAAACGGGTTATTTATCGGTCTTCCCTGACGTCGGCCAAAGGTTGGCCATTATCTAATCGATCACCGGTTTCGTGTCAGCGCCACGTCACAGAGAACACAGGCTGAAGTCGGGAGCAATTTGTGCCGATAGAAGTTGCAGTAAATATAAGGAAAAACTCAGCGCCAACCCTTTAGAATCGTCGCGTCTACCTGTGACGCGCCCTATTTTAATGATCCGTCGTAAACAGACACAGACGTACCCGCAAAGACGTCCAGCGGTGACTCGCGCGCTCAACCTTAGCCGCCATGGCATTTCTCGTACAGCACAGTGAAAAAGATCAGCTCCAAACTCCTCGTGCTCGTCGGCAGCGCGGTCCTATGCCTGCTCATTCTCGCAGGCGTGATCATCGGCAAAGCCGTCGGGGAGTACCGCAGCCTGAGTAATTTCCGGAAAACCACCGAAATCTCAATCCAAGCCTACAACTTGATGCGCTCGATTGTCGGGGAACGAGGTGCGTTGTGGTCGGCGGCCACCTTGAAAGACACTGCACTACCGGCAAAAGACCAGGTGGCGCGTTACCACGGTTTTTGTGAAAAATCGCGTGAACTCCGCGTCCAACTGCAACACGCGGCTGAAGCCAATCGGAGCAGTTTCTCGCCGGAATTTGCCGAGGCTGTTTTCGAATCGCTGAAAAAAGAAGAACTCCTGAACCAATCCCGCGATGATATTTTGGATCCGAATCGTGACCTCGTCGTTCGTCAGGATGAGGCCTTCACCGTTCCCGTGTACGATGCTTATGACGAAGTACGCAGCAGCCTCAGCTCCATCCTTCCCGCGCTCGCGAAAGAGGCCGGCGATCCCGAGTTGGTCCGTCGCATCGTCGTGCAAGATCTAGCCACCCATATGCAGACCAACTTCTGGCTGCTTCGCTCCCGCGTCGGCACCATTATTCGTTTAGGCAAAATACCGGATAAAGAATTTGGCCTACTCTCAGGATATTCTGCATCGGTGGAACACGCCCAGATTCGCATCAGGCGAATGGCCTCAAAACAGGTAAAAATCGCATTGCAGACCCTCACGGAAGACCCCGCCTACACCAAAATCAGGGGAATGGCAAAAGAGGTGATAGGGAGCGGCGCGAACCTAACCACCGATAAGTGGCTAAACTACGATATCGATAGATACCGCACCAATGAGATGCCTCAAAGCGAAAAGGCCTTCGCTGCCTTCGCCAGCACCGTTTCGAGCGAAATCCTCAACTACACTGACCAACGGCTCAAGGAAGCGCGCATCAGTCTCTGGCGCATCTGCATTGTCGTCAGCGCCATGATTCTGGGACTGACCTTGGCTATGGCCAGGGCCATCCGCAGCATCACGCGGCCACTCGGTGAACTCAGCCGCGAACTAGCCACCAGCTCCGAAATCACCAACCATTCCGTGCAAGTCCTCGGCGAATCGAATATGAAGCTCAGCAGCGATTCGATGGATCAAGCCGCCGCGCTCCAGGAAATCAGTGCGACCGCCGAGGAGCTCTCGAGTATGACCAGCGCCAATCTCTCCGGCGTCCACGAGATCGCCACCCTGGCCCGCACCGCCAGCACCTCAGCCGACAAAGGCACCCAAGTCATGACCGACCTCCGCGCCGCGCAGGAAACCATGCTGGCCAACAACAAGGACGTCGCGAAGGTCCTCAAGACCATCGAGGAAATCGCCTTTCAAACCAACATCCTCGCCCTCAACGCTGCCGTCGAAGCCGCCCGCGCAGGCGAAGCTGGAGCCGGTTTCGCCGTCGTCGCCGACGAAGTGCGCAACCTAGCCGGACGCTGCACGCAGGCGGCGAACGAAACCGCCACTAAAATTAACTCCGCCCTCGCCTGTAATAAGAAAAGCGCGGAACTCGGCCGCGCCGCTGATAGCAGTTTCAAAGAGATCGCCGAAGTCACCCGTCTCTACAGCGGCAAAGTAACCGAAATTCAAAAATCTTCCGAGCAAAGCGCCGAAGGCATCGCGCAAATCAACACCGCGATCAGCCGCCTCGATCAAATCGCGCAAAACACCGCCGCCGCCGCCGAGGTCAACGCCTCGTCCTCACAGGAACTCATTGCCCAAGCCCAAAGAACAATGGAATTTATCTGCGTCCTCGAAGAAATGGTAAACAGCGCCGAGCACGCTTCCATTCCCGATGAGGAGCAGCATCAGCCGACATCAACGACACCCACAACGTCACGCCAAAGCCAGCACTCCACCAAGGCAACGCATAGCCGCCAAGTTTAACCCCGCCACGCGCCCGAACTCTCCCTGCGGCTCGTTTGTGCACTGCTCACGCCAGAAATGCCACGATGCGACGGCAGGCGTCGTCGGCCAGCGCGACAAAGTGAAATCCGCCGCGGACTAGGCGGAGAGAGAAACGCCACCGTATTCAGAATCACGATGCGACTGATCAATTCCGGAAACCCGCACGGGCCGTTCATCGCCAGAGCCTCACACCGCGCTCTGCGCCTCTGCGCGAGACCCTGCCCTTTTCAACCCAAGCTCTCGCAGAGACCGCAGAGTAACACAGAGCCGAAAGGCATTCAAAAGGGCCAGACGGTTTAGTTCTTCCGCCAGCGTTGCACTTCAGCGGGGATTTCCAGGCCGTCTTGCAGCGGCGCGGCCTCGGCTTGTTCAACCTGCTTGGCCTTGGAGCGGCGCGTGCCGCTGGTGTCGGATTGAAAAAATGAACTTTTGCAATCTGGCCCAAACCACAAATCCCGACCCTTTATTAGTCGGATAGCACCAACAGCACGAGTAACTGAAAAACGGATACACCGCCCGCTGTTTCGTCAATGGTTAAAATCAACTATGTTTCATCCAATTTTCTTTACTTATTATTCATAGATCAAATCTAGTACATGCGGTCAGTCTTAATGCTTAGTATTAATATAATATACAATGAAAACAACCTTAACTAAAATTAGAAAATTACTACGACCCTTCTGGAGCGTGTTTGCGTTCGGGGTTATTACTTCGGCCGCTCAAGCGGCCTCGACTGCGGTCCATCGCCTGGACCACAGTGTTTCCGTGCAACTCGAAGCTCCGGACGGGGATATCGAAACACTCGTTCATACGCTTGACGAGGGTTACTATGTCGGAGGACGATTTACAAAAATCGGCGGTGTACCGCGAGCAGGGGTAGCCAAGGTTAAAGCTGATGGCAGCATCGACTCGGGTTTTAAACCTGATGGAGCGCTCTACGGAACCATCTTTGCCGTCACACCGCAAAAAGATGGAAAAGTGGTTGTAGGAGGAAACTTCACGGTCTTTCACAGCGCTACACTAAATGGCATCGCACGAGTGAACGCAGATGGATCGCTCGATACATCCTTCAATGCTGGCTCCGGATTCGATGGAACCGTGGAGACGATTGTACAACAGACGGACGGACGCCTCCTAGTCGGAGGTGAATTTACCCATTTCAACGGTAAAACCTGTAAAGGTATCGTGCGCCTGAACACAAACGGATCGCTCGATACATCGTTCGCACCCAGCTCTATCGAAGGTTTCGTTGAAGCCATTGCGCTCCAGACCGACGGAAAAGTTTTCGTCGGCAGCAGCGTCAAACCTGATTATGGACCAACAACTGGCTCTCTCGTCCGGCTAAATGCTAATGGTTCGTTGGACAGCACATTCTCCATCCGCCCAAAAGCGAAATACCTCTCTAGCGTCTACGCTATCGTCGTACAACCCGACGGTCGCGTTTTAGTAGGCGGTAGTTTCTCTTTCGCCAACAGAGATTCCGGTCCGGGTACTAACATGATTCGCCTGAACACCGACGGCACGGTCGATTCCTCGTTTAATATAGGCGACGCTTTCGATCGGATTGTTCTCAGTATCTCTCTCCAAAAAGACGGGATGATCGTGGTCGGTGGCGACTTTACAACGTTCAACAAAGTAAAAACAAACCAAGTGGCTCGCCTAAAAACCAATGGAGCACTTGATACTGCTTTCAGTAGCAAGGGTGGATTTACAGGCCAGGACACGTACGGAAAGAGCCTCAAAAGCGTGATCGCCAAGTCTGATGGGCATCTTATCATCGCAGGCGCTTTCGATAAATATAATGGAATATCGGTTAAGAAAATCGCGCACATCACGCCCACCGGCACACTGGACGCCACACACGATAACTTCGCGTTCAAGAGACCCGGAAAAGCGTTTTACACCGTGTCGACACCGAATGGTCTGGTTTTGGGTGGAGACTTTGACTCGGTGAACGGCACCGCTCGCAACAGGATCGCGCGTATCAAAGCAAACGGTTCGTTCGATACCGCCTTTAATCCCGGTTCAGGCTTCGATAATAACGTGCGCGTGATCGCTGCACAGGCCGACGGACGCCTGATCGTAGGAGGCCTCTTCGAACGTTTTAACGGGGCGACACGCAAGAAAATCGCCCGCTTGAACACCGATGGCACACTTGATACATCATTCGACCCCGGCACCGGTGTCGATGGTGAAATCAGCTCACTGGCCATTCAGAAAGACGGCAAGATCATCATTGGCGGAAACTTCGAAACATTCAACGGCACTTCCCGGGAAGGTATCGCCCGTTTGAATATAAACGGCACGCTCGACACTTCGTTCAAAGCGGCCCCCGGCGCCCATCAGTGGGTCAGCGCCCTCGCGCTCCTTCCTGATGGGCGCATCCTTGTCGGCGCTCCGGGGTCCGGTTTCGACGGTGTGACGAGTCCTGGCATGGCAAGGCTGAAAACCGACGGCACCGTCGACACCACATTTATCTCCACACTAAGTGATAATGCGGAAGTGTCTGGATTCGCGGTGCAAAAAGATGGCCGCGTTCTTGTGAGTGGCCTCATCTTCAAATACCGCGATCCCTCGACGGGCTTTGTATATCGGCTGAATGATAACGGAACGATTGATTCCAGCTATGGTGCTGGCGAAACGTTCGATAGCGACGTTAAGGCGATCGCCTTGCAGCCCGATGGTCGGTTGATCGTGAGTGGTCAGTTTACTCACTTCAATAAGACGGCTTGCGCGCCGATCGTACGATTAAACACCAACGGTAAGATTGATACATCCTTCACGGTGAAAGATGTTATTGGTATTAACGACGTCACTCAAATCAACGTTACCCCTGCAGGACAGCTGGTCCTCGCCTCTACGTCGTATTCTTACTTCGATGCTGTGAGCGCCGTCAGCAATGGCGTATTACAAGTCGGGTTAGCCGTACTCACCGCAGAGTAAATCGCTAGCCTCGTTAATTGATATAACACATCCTCCATTAGCCTACACCCGGTGATCTTAAAAAGATTGCCGGGCTTTTCATATAGAATCCACCGAAAGCCGACGCCGGTTTAACCAGATCGGACCAAGCCGACAGGATCAGGTTTTGTGGGGCGCGCTCAAGGATGAACGTGAATGTCCAATCTAAAGCCAAGTCCTGAGTATAGAGAAGCGGAAGAAGCTAGTAGTAAGTGCAAGGCGAGTTCGCCTACAGCTCCGCCCCCGGCAGGGGACCGGCTCGGCGGTCCGCTGCCGGGGGCGGAGCTTGCCACCGCGAGCCCTCGAGGTCGAAGTGGCGCGATAACCACACATCTTGATTTGGGGGAACGCATCGAACTGCAGGCGGGGCTGCGCGCAGGAGACACGCAAGCGGCCTTGGCCAAACGATTTGAAACGCGCGGCGGGCACGATCAGCCTGGAAGGGCGGAAAGGGGGTATTACGATATCTTTGACATCAGCGATCTGTGTGCCTTGCCGGCTTCGGGCCGGCTGCCGGCCCACCATTTCGGCGACGTAACGACTCACGCCGCACTCCACGCCCATGCGCAAGTGGCGGCTGATCCAGCCATGCGTACAGCCGTGTTTGGTTTTCAAGACCGCGGCCACAGCTACCCTTCCATAGCGCTCCTTTGCGCTCGGCTTCAATGGCGGCAGTCCTCTTGCCGAGCAGCCCCAAGGCCTCGCTCAACGCAGTTTTTTACGCCACATTGCTGCCTTCCTCGGCAAAGATCCACTGCCAGTAGTTGCCCCGATTGATTACGTGATCGCCCCCCCCGTCCTGCTCAAGACGAAGTTTGCGCGCCATGTCCGCGACAAAACTGCTCCCGGACAAAATGTTAATGATATCGTAATGACCCCTTTATTCCCCTTGCCAGTTAAACTGACGTGATTGCTGGCGGCCCGACAAGTTCGCGCAGGCAGCGGTGTAGCGTAGCCTTGATGTAAGGCGACCTGATTAGGTAAATACAATCGAGTATTTCAGCTACAGCATCAATGGCCGAACGTGGTGTCACTGTCGATATTACCAAGATCGGTATTTTTACTGCGCATGCCCTTATGATGGGGATGAGTTCATGACCGGGCAGAGATGGATAGTGCCAGTCGGTGATGAGCAGGTCAAAATGATTACGTTTCATCGACTCTAGGGCTTCTTTGCCATCCGAGGGGTCAAGAAGCACAGGATTTTGATAGTAACCGCGCAAGTCACTACACAAGCTGGCGAAGCTGTCGCGTACACCAAGGAGGAGTTGGATGCGAACTTGCGGATAGATCATATCGACACTAGGCCCGAGGTGCGCGTGGAGGTGGCGGAGCAATACAGAGGGGCGGCATACCCTTTTGTCGATGAATGACACCTTGAGTTCGGGACCGGCGGCCGCTTGGATGGCTTCCCATGTGGCGACGAGAGAAAAAACGATGATGTGAAACCTGGCTTTGCGCTTGGCGAGCAGTGTCAGTAGCTCATCACCTGGCAGGGGCCGATGGCACCAGTCGGTGATAAGCAGATCCGGGGGCTGGCGCTTGATTTCCTCCCAAGCGTAAATGGCCATGTTGAAGGTCAAAAGTGTGGCATGGGGGTAGGCAGCGCGGCAAATGTTTGTCACAATCTCGATCATGCCAGTTAAGTCGTCGAGAATGATGATCCGAATCGGTGTGGCGTTGAGCATCATGACTGGCGTGGCGAAATGTTCGTTGGGGATTTTATGAAGGGTATGAACCGGGGAGATCGGTAACACTTTGTCCGGGGAGATGGGTTACACATAAGGGCGCTATGCCCTGGCAAAACGTAACACCAATCAGAGCGGTTTCTTTCCCACGGTGGAAGGAGGCGTTGGCCAGGGTGTCGTCGGGCTTGGAGGGGGGTCGCGCACGAAAGGGCCATCATTGGGTTTCTCCATTTCTGCAAGGTGAGTTTTGCACCGGCCTCCATTGAATTGCCAAGTTGTACATTGAGAAGCGCGAGGAGCAAGCCAAGAAGCGGAACGTGGGGTTGCGGGTGGCTTTGCGTTGGTTCGTCACGGCGGGCGAAAGGGAAACGGAGGGAGGAAACCGCTGATGAACGCAGAGACACGCAGATGGGGAAAACAAAGATCAGCCGCAGTCCCCTGCCCTGCGCGTAAAAAAGGCCCGGCGGTGAGGCCGGGCCTGGGAGGAGAAACGTTGGGGCGAACGCGTGGTTCGGCCCAACGGCGAACTCAGAGGCGTTCGAGGAGGATTTCGAGCGTACGTTTCGTGCTCTTCGGGATCTGCGTGCCAGGTCCAAAGATCGCGCTGGCGCCGTTCTTCAGCAGGAAGTCGTAGTCTTGCGCGGGGATGACACCACCACACACGAGCACGATGTCTTCGCGGCCAAGTTTCTTCAACTCGTCGCGGAGCGCGGGCAACAACGTCTTGTGTCCGGCGGCGAGCGAGCTCATCGCGACTACATGAACGTCGTTCTCCACGGCCATCTTGGCGGCTTCCTCGGGCGTCTGGAAGAGCGGCCCGATGTCGACGTCGAAGCCGAGGTCGGCCATGGCGGTCGATACGACTTTGGCGCCGCGGTCGTGTCCGTCCTGACCGAGTTTCGCGATCAGGATGCGGGGACGGCGGCCTTCTTTCTTTTCAAACTTTTCGACGAGGACGCGGACTTCGTTGATCATAGGTTCTTCGCCGAACTCGGCGCGATAAACGCCGGAGATCGAGCGGATGGTAGCCTGGTAGCGGCCGAACTTTTCCTCAAGCGCGGAGGAGATTTCGCCGAGGGAGGCGCGGGCTTTGGCTGCTTCGACGGCGAGCGCGAGCAGGTTGCCTTTGCCGGTACCGGCTGCTTCGGTGAGCGCGGCGAGCGTGGCGCTGCACTTGGTCTCGTCGCGTCCGGCGCGGAGTTGCTTGAGTTTCTCGATCTGCGCGATGCGGACGGCAGTGTTGTCAACTTCCAGAATCTCGATCGGGTCTTCCTTTTCGAGGCGGAACTTGTTGAGACCGACAATCGTTTCTTTGGCGGAGTCGATCTTGGCCTGGCGGCGGGCGGAGGCTTCCTCGATGCGGAGCTTCGGGATGCCGGCTTCGATGGCCTTGGTCATGCCGCCGAGCGACTCGACTTCGGCGAGGTGGGCGCGGGCTTTGTCGGTGAGTTCGCGGGTGAGCGCTTCGACGTAGTAGCTGCCACCCCACGGATCGACGACGTTGCAGATGCCCGTTTCCTGCTGAAGGAAGAGCTGGGTGTTGCGCGCGATGCGGGCTGAGAAATCGGTCGGGAGCGCGATGGCTTCGTCAAGGGCGTTGGTGTGGAGCGACTGGGTGTGGCCGGACGCTGAGGCAAGGGCTTCGAGCGCGGTGCGGGCAACGTTGTTGAACGGATCCTGTTCGGTGAGCGACCAGCCGGAGGTCTGTGAATGCGTGCGGAGGGCGAGGGACTTTGGGTTCTTCGGGTTGAAGCGCGCGACGAGCTCGGCCCAGATGGTTCGGGCGGCGCGCATCTTCGCGATTTCCATGAAGAAGTTTTTGCCAATGGCCCAGAAGAACGAGAGGCGCGGGGCAAAGGCGTCGATGTCGATGCCCGCGGCGACGCCGGTCTTCAGGTATTCGAGACCGTCGGCGAGCGTGTAGGCGAGTTCGAGATCGGCGGTGGCGCCGGCTTCCTGCATGTGGTAGCCGGAGATGGAGATCGAGTTGAACTTGGGCATGTTCTTCGAGGTGTACTCGAAGATGTCCGCGATGATCTTCATCGAGGGCGTGGGCGGATAGATGTAGGTGTTGCGCACCATGAATTCCTTCAAGATGTCGTTTTGGATCGTGCCGGAAAGCTGTTCGAGCTTCGCACCCTGTTCGAGGGCGGCGACGATGTAGAACGCGAGGATCGGGAGAACGGCGCCGTTCATCGTCATCGAGACGGAAACCTTATCCAGCGGGATACCGCCAAAAAGGGTCTGCATGTCGAGGATCGAGTCGATGGCCACACCGGCCTTGCCGACGTCGCCGACGACGCGGGGATGGTCGGAGTCGTAACCGCGGTGGGTCGCGAGATCGAACGCCACGGAGAGACCGGCCTGACCGGCGGCGAGATTGCGTTTGTAGAATGCGTTGGATTCCTCCGCGGTCGAGAAACCGGCATACTGGCGAACCGTCCAGGGTTTCGCGACGTACATGGTCGGGTACGGTCCGCGCGTGAACGGCGCGAAGCCGGGCATCGAGTCGAGCGTGGCGCAACCTGCGAGGTCGGCCGTGGTGTACACGGACTTGATCGGGATGCGCTCGTCGGTCTCTTCGACCGTGGTGGCCGGGGCGACCGCAGGAGCGGAGGGGAACTTGAACGCGTCGAACGCGAGATTGGTAAAATCAGGTTTCATGGGTTTCAGGCTCCGATCTGCTTGAGAAGTTTAGAGAGGAATTCGCGAACGTTGACGCGGATGTGGATGAAGTCGTCGATGCCGGCCTTTTTGTAGGTGTCGGCTGTAGCGGCGTCGGCGGGCGCGCCGGCGAGGATGGCGATGACGCCTGGTTTGGCAGCTTTCAGCGCGGCGGAGAAAGCCGGCACGAGCACCGGGTAGGTGTCGTCGGTCGAGCAGAGCACGACGATGGGCGCGCCGGAAGCGGCGGCAGCTTGCGCGGCGGCTTCGGCAGTTTCAAACGCCTCCTTGCCGATCGACTCAAAACCACCCACCGAGAAGAAGCCGGCGGTGAAGTCGGCGCGGGGCTTGTGCTGTTTGACCGGGCCGATCTTCGCGAGGAAGACCTTAGGGCGGGAGCCGGTTTTCTGGGCGAAGGCATCGGCGGCTTTGCGCAGCGCTTCAAAACCTTCACCAGCGCGCTTGAAGGCGAGCGGGGCGATGGTTTCGGCGGCGGCCGGGACGGTCTGGCTGGCGAGCTGACCGACGGTGGCGCCCTTGGAGGCGGCGAGGATCAACGACTCGAAGTCGCTGGCGGAGACCTCTTGCGCGACCGGACGGCGACCCTTGATTTCGGTCGCACGGGCGGTGGCAAAAGCGGCCTGGTCGAGCGCGGGGCGAAAGACGGGCTTTTCCTTTAGATTTGGGAAGAGGTTCGTGCCGAGCAGGCCGAGGCGGCGCTTGCTGACGGCGTCATCTTTTTCGGCCGCCGTGGTGGCGACGAGTTTCTGGACGTAGCCGGCGCGGAGCGCGGCGGCGAGGCCGCCCTGCTTCTCGACGTCTTGGAAGAGCGCCCAAGCCTTGCGGGCGAGTTCGTCGGTGCTCTTTTCCACCAACCACGAACCACCCGCCGGATCCATCGGGGCGAGGGCGTGAAATTCTTCGGAGAGCAGCGTGTGGACGTTGCGGGCGATACGGCGCGAGATTTCGTCGGAGCCGCCGAGCACTTCGTCAAACGGGCTGATGTGCAGGCTGTCGATGCCGCCGAGGACTGCGGAAAACGCCTCGGTGGTGACGCGTAGCATGTTCACATGCGGATCGAGGACGGTTTTGTTCCAGCGGTTCGTGCGGGCGTGAATGCGCACGCGGGAGGCGGTGCCTTCGACCCCAAAGCCTTGGGCAACGCGGCTCCAGAGCAGACGGAACGCGCGGAATTTCGAGACCTCCATGTAGAACTGGGGGCCGACCGCGAAAGTGAAGCGCAGACGCGGCACGACGCTCGACGGAGCGACGCCGCGTTCGGACAATGCGCGGAGGTATTCGACGCCAGCCGCGAGGGCGAAGGCGAGTTCTTGCACGGCGTTGCCACCGGCTTCGAACCAGACCGAACCATTGACACCGACCGTGGCGAGGGCAGGCGCGTTTTTCTCCGCCCATTTGGTCCACGTAGCCAACGCATCATAGGAAGCGTTGAGGGCAATCGAGAGAGAACCCTGCTCGGCGAGTTCACCCAGCGGATCAGCGGTGACGCTGCCAGTGAGTTTGGCGGGGGCCGTGCCCTGCTTGCGGGCCTGCGCGAGATAGAGCGCGGCGAGCGGCAGCGGATTGACGCCCGTGCGGATATGAACCGGAATAGAGGCGAGCGTGACGTCCTTCAGCGCGGCCGAAAGATCGCCGAGATCGGAAATCGACACACCCTCAACACCGACGCTCGTGGCGGCGGAATCAGGGTCCTGGCCAAGGCGGGCGGCGCGATCGGGCGTGAGCACCACGCTGTTCTGGCCGCGCATAAGATCACTTAATAAAGCGCAGTTGAACTCAAGCGCCTTGGCGCCGCCGATTTCTTGGGCGAATTCCCACGTTCCGTGCGTGTAACCCTTGGCGGAATAGCCGCGCGTAAACGGAGCGACGCCGGGCTGGTCTTCTTGGGCGGAAAGCCCGGCAGTGTCGGCCCGCGTGTACAAAGGCTGGAGGGCGACGCCTTCGAAAGTGCGCGTCACCAGCTTCTTATCAAACGGCGCCCCCTGAAGTTCAGCTTCGACAGCGGCGCGCCAATGGCTGTAGGCGGCGCGCGCGGAGTCGAGCGACTGGGCGGGACTATTTTCCTGGAGTGTACTCATGATAAAAAACGGACTGGGTTAAAAAAGTGTGGCGATTAATATAATCAGCGTTTTTTATATTAGCTCCGCATTCTTTGTCAAAGAATGCCCACCCTTCGACAAGCGATGCGCAGTAAGTCGGGTCGCTTTCAGAATAATGACACCTTCTTGTAGAACACAGTCACCGTTCGACACAAATCACTCTTCCATGATTACTCGCATTGACCACCTTGGCATCGCCGTTCGTTCTATCGACGAAGCCCTCCCGTACTACGAAAAAGCGCTTGGCCTGCGCTGTGAACACCGCGAGGAAGTCGTCTCGCAAAAAGTTCGCACCGCGTTTTTCACGGTCGGCGACGTCCACCTAGAGCTCCTCGAGCCCACCTCCCCGGAGAGCCCGATAGCGAAGTTTCTGGAAAAAAACCCCTCCGGCGGCATCCACCACATCGCCTTTGCTTCGAGCGACATCAACGGCCAGCTCAAACAAGCTGCCGACACTGGCGTAAAGCTCCTTCATGAAGTACCTTTTGAAGGCGCGGCGGGCAAACTGGTCGCCTTCCTTCATCCCAAGTCCACCTTCGGCGTTCTCACTGAATTTTGTGCGCCTAAGGCCCACTAAGTTTCTCTTCAACAACCCCTCGATTTACCATGGCCATCTCGCCTGATCTACTGAAGCAACTCGAAGAAAAACGCAAAGCTGTCTACAACGCCGGCGGCGTGGACAAACTCGCCGAGCGCAAAAAGAAAGGCCTCATGAGCGCCCGTGAGCGCCTCGAAGCCCTGTTCCAGCCCGGCACGTTCATGGAGTTCGGTCTCCATGCCCAGCACCAGTGCCATGAATTCGGCCTGGCCGACAAGTTCTTCGCCGGCGACGGCGTCATCACCGGCATCGGTTACATCGACGGCCGCCCGGTCGCCGCTTACAGCCAGGACTTCACCGTCGGCGGTGGCTCCCTCGGCTCGATGCACGCCAAGAAAATTTGCGATCTGCAAGACTACGCGATGAAAGCCGGCATGCCCTTCATCGGCATCAACGACTCCGGTGGCGCCCGTATCCAAGAGGGTGATGCGGCCCTCTCCGGCTACGGCCAGATCTTCTTCCGCAACGTCCTCGCGTCCGGCGTCGTCCCGCAGATTTCGATTCTGTGCGGCCCCTGCGCGGGTGGCGCGGCCTACTCTCCCGCCCTCACGGACTTCATCATCATGACGAAGGCCAACGCCCAGATGTTCATCTGCGGCCCCGAGGTCATCAAGGCCGCCACCGGCCAGACCGTCACCATGGATGAGATTGGCTCCGCCGCCGCTCACGCCACCATCAGCGGCAACATCCACTTCGTCGCCGAAAACGAGACCCACGCGCTCGAGATCGCCAAGAAGCTCCACTCCTTCCTCCCGTCGAACAACATCATGGATCCACCCCATCAGCCGACCGCCTCGGTCACGATGGAGCCAGACCCCGTGATGAACGAGATCGTGCCCGATGATCCGAAAGCACCGCTCGACGTGCAGAAAGTCATCGCCCGCCTCGCCGACAACGCCGACTTCCTCGAAGTCCAACGCGACTTCGCCAAGAACATCGTTGTCGGTTTCTGCCGCATCCAAGGCATCGTGGCCGGCATCATCGCCAACCAGCCCACAGTCAAGGCCGGCACGCTCGACATCGACTCCTCCGACAAGGCCGCGCGCTTCATCCGTTTCTGCAATATCTTCAACATCCCGATCGTCACCCTCGTGGACGTCCCCGGCTTCATGCCCGGCATCCAACAGGAACGCGGCGGCATCATCCGCCACGGCGCGAAGATGCTCTTCGCCTACGCGGCCGCGACCGTGCCAAAGATCACCGTGATCATGCGCAAAGCCTACGGCGGCGCGTACCTCGCGATGTGTTCCTCCGACATGGGTGCCGACCTCGTCTTTGCCTGGCCCACCGCTGAAATCGCGGTCATGGGTGCCGACGGTGCCGTCAAGATCCTCTTCAAACGCGAAATCGCCGCCGCCGCCGATCCGAAGAAGAAGGAAAAGGAACTCTCCGCCGAGTACCGCGACAAGTTCGCTGCTCCTTACGAAGCGGCCAGCAAAGCGCTCATCACCGACGTCATTGAGCCCTCGCAGACCCGCGGCATCGTCGCCATGGCCCTGCGCAACACCCTCGCCAAGCGCGAGAGCCGTCCGCCGAAGAAGCACGGCAACATCCCGCTCTAATCGACTTCACTACGCCCCGCGGTGTTAAACGCACGGGGACTCAACCATGACGTTATCTACAACTTCCTTGCTGGCCGAAGTCGGCCGGCCCCTTTTCGACAACCAGTGGCTCGCGCTCTTTGTCATCATGGGCAGCATCACCGCTTTCCTCTTGGCGATTGCCACGGTGGGAAAATGGCTCGCCGCTACCCATCCTGCCGAACCGAAGTCCACCGCCACTGAGCCTGCTCCGGTTCTGCCCACGGCGCTGATAGCCACACCGGCGCCAGTCAAAGTGTCCGCCCCCGCGGCCACTCAGGCCAGCTCGGAGACGCCCGCTGAGATCTTCGCGATCATCGCCGCCGCTGTCGCTGTTACACTCGGCGCCAAAGCCCGCATCGCCGCCATCAACCCGGTGCCCGCTGAAGGCACCATCGAGCATCTGCGCCAGTGGTCGCTCGAAGGCCGCCGGCAGATCTACTCTTCTCACAACCTCCGCTAACCACCCCTGCTCACAATTAACTGACAGTGCATATGAAAAAACTCCGTGTAACCGTAGAAGGCAAAGCATACGAAGTCCTCGTCGAAATCCTCGACGAGCCGACCCCAACCGCCGCGCCCGTGCCCACTGCCCCGGTCAATATCGCCGCAGTGACAGCACCTGCCTCGACTCCTGTTAAACCCAAGAGCGCTAGCGCTGGCGCTGGCGATGTGGTCAGCCCACTCGCAGGCAAACTCGTCTCGATCGACGTTAAGATCGGCGACACCATCGCTGAAGGCGCTCAAGTCGCGACCATCGAAGCCATGAAGATGAATACTTACATCTATGCTCCGAAGGCCGGTAAAGTCACTGAATCTCTCATCACCCCCGGTGATGGTGTGGACGAAGGCACCGTGATCCTGCGTATCGCGTAAGCCTCCCGCAGCTACTCTGCTTTCGGTCCGGTCGCGAAAGGGTGCGCGACCGGGCTTCCTACCCCTACACCTACCCAAAACCGTGAAAACTGCCATCACGCAAGCTGCGCTGATTTATTGCATCGCCTTTGTCATGTCGATGCTCGTGGCCGCCTTAATCAAGGGCCTCTTTTACGCGCTCCGGCGCTTTTCGGAGAAATCCTAAGGAAAGCCCACCATGCAAACTTTTCACCTACTGGATCTCTTCCAAGGCATCTCGACAATGTCCGCCGTGCCCCCAGCCATCCTGGCCGCACGGCTCGGCCTGATCTGCCTCGGGATTTTCATGCTCTACTTGGGTAAAAAAGGCATCCTTGACCCCTTGCTCATGATTCCGATGGGCCTCGGCATGGCCACAGTCAACGCCGGGGTCCTCTTCCTCGATCCTACCACTGCAGGCCACATCGCACAGGGCTCTGCTGTCAACGCCAGCCCCATCGTGCAGCAGCAGATCATCACCAGCGCAGCCGACGGCCACACGCCAGGCACGCTCTTCATGTCGCCGCTCGTCGAGAAGACGGATGACCTTATGTACATCCTGCAGATCGATTTCTTGCAGCCGATCTACACCTTCATGTTCAGCAACGGCCTGATCGCCTGCTTGGTCTTCATGGGCATCGGCGTGCTGCTCGACGTCGGCTTCGTCATCACCCGGCCCTTCCAAAGCATGTTTTTGGCGATTTGTGCCGAGTTCGGCACCGTCGCCACCTTTCCCATCGCGGTGGCGATGGGCCTCACCTACCGTGAAGCCGCCTCGATCGCCATGGTCGGCGGCGCCGACGGCCCGATGGTGCTCTTCACCTCGCTCACGCTGGCCAAGCATCTCTTCGTGCCGATCACCGTCGTCGCCTACCTGTATTTGGGCCTTTGCTACGGCGGTTACCCGTACCTGATCCGCTTTCTCGTCCCGGCCAAGCTCCGCGCAATCAAGCCCCAGAAAAAGAAAATCATCGTTGTCACCTCCGACGAGAAACTCGCCTTCGCCGTGGTGGGTTGCACCGTACTGTGCTTTCTTTTCCCCTCCGCCGCACCGCTGTTTCTGTCTCTTTTCCTTGGTGTCGCCGTGCGCGAATCCGGGTTGAAATGCTTCATCCAAATCATCGAGGGCCCCATCCTTTACGGCGCGACGCTGTTCCTTGGGTTGACCCTCGGCGTGCTCTGCGAAGCCTCTACCATCCTCAACCCGAAGGTCCTCATCCTCCTCGTGCTCGGCATGATCGCCCTCCTGCTCTCCGGCGTGGGCGGCATCGTCGGCGGCTACATTCTCTATTTCTTCAGCGGTCGAAAGATCAACCCCGTGATCGGCATCGCCGGCGTCAGCTGCATACCCAGCACGGCCAAGGTCGCTCAAAAAGAAGTCACCAAGGCAAATCCCTCTGCGATCATCTTGCCCGACGCGCTCGGCGCCAACATTTGCGGTGTCATCACCTCCGCGATCCTCACCGGCATCTACGTCACGCTGATTCCTCTGCTCAATTAACCGCAGCCAACGCCCCCGATTTCCCGAAAACGGCCCCGAGAAAATTGAGGCCGTTTTTTTTGCGTTCCGCACTGGTGCGTCGCATATCATCCCGAAAACCATAATTGAACGACCAAGAATAGAAGAAACAAAGGATACACTGGAAGTGATGCTGTAGGGATCGTTTCACTTTATGGGTGAAATTGAGCCAAAACGCTCCCCGTAGCTCATTGATTGCCCTTTGCTTCTTTGCTTCTTCGAAGTTCAAATCGATCTGCGGGATCGCGTATCATTTTGCCGATGCCAACGCTTCGCCGAACACCTTGCCTGAAGAAAACTGCCGCCTCGACAAACGGGCGATTTCTCACGAGAAAATCGCTTGCATGTCTACCCTACCCCTTCAGCTCTTGGCGACTGCTTACCCCAGTCTCGAAACCACCCCGCAGACATCCCCCATCAGTTTTCAAACCGCGCTCCTAGTCCTGCTCGTCGGAGCACTGCTGATCCTGGCCAAAAAACTTACGGACCTAAACCAACGTCTGGCCCAAGTCGAACTCCGCACGCGCCCGCCTTTCCCCGCCGAAGCAAAAACCGAACCAAGCCGAACCGACCGAGTGATCGCGCCCGAGACCATCGCTGCGATTTGCGCCGCCATTCACACCACCCTTGGCTCACGCGCCCGGTTAGTGGCGGTCGGCGAAATTTGCCCCAAACGCCAGGACTGGTCCGCCGAAGGACGACGCCTGATATTCCAATCGCATAAAGTGCGTTGAGTCTTTTCCCTCGCGACATGAGTCCCCTCACCCTGCTTTGGATTATCTTTTGGGCGCTCTTTGTGCTCGTCTCGGTGATCGACTACTACGTCGTCACGCACCGCAAAGGCGGCATCGACGTCAAAACCGCCCTGCGCTGGACCGCGCTCTGGGTCACCGTAGCGCTAGGCTTCTCGGCCGCCATCTACGCCCTCCATCCGCGGGGCCAGACGATCTTCATGGAATACATTTCGGGTTATCTAACCGAATACTCGCTCTCGGTGGACAACCTTTTTGTCTTCATCCTGATCTTCTCGCTCATGGGCACCAAAGACGCGGCCCAGCCGAAACTGATCAAGCTCGGCATCTACCTCTCGATCGTCCTGCGCATTATTTTTATTCTTTTCGGCATCGCGCTGCTCCACCGCTTCACCTGGCTCATCTATATTTTCGGCGCGCTGCTGGTCTGGACAGCCTGGAAAATGGCCGCCACCGAAGAAGACAACCAGGTCAAACCCGAGCACAACATCCTCTACAAACTGGCCTCGCGCCTCCTCCCCGTCCACAACGACGACCAGGCTAACAACCGCCTCTTCACCCGCTGGCAGGGCAAACGCTGCATCACCCCGCTCTTCCTCGTCTTCCTCGTGATCGGCAGCACCGATGTCCTCTTCGCCATCGACTCGATCCCCGCCATCATGGGCATCACCCAGGACCCCTTTGTCGTGCTCACCTCCAACGTCTTTGCCGTGCTCGGCCTGAACTCCCTTTTCTTCGCCATCCGCGGCATCATGGGGCTCTTCAAATTCCTCAAACACGGCGTCAGCCTCATCCTCTTTTTCATCGGGGCCAAAATGATCGCCGGTATCTACCACCCGATCGAAGTGTGGTTTAAAGATCGCACCTACGTCTCGCTTCTCGTCATCGTCGCGGTGCTGGCCGCATCGATTGTCCTCTCGATTTGGCATGATCGCGCCACCAAGCGCGCCCAACCACCCACCATCCCCATCGGCCGCTGATTTCCGCTCCAGCCCCCCCCCCCCCACCACCCCATGGATAACTACACCTTCGGTCTCACCCTGCTCCTCGTCGGCATGGGCGGCACGCTGCTGACGCTGTACCTGCTCACCCTGCTCATCCGCGGCCTGACCGCGTTTTTCCCCGCGCCCGAAAACCCCGAGAAAAAGGACTGACACCATGCTCGACGCCATTCTTTCCGGTCTCACCGCCCTCGCCAGTGGAGCGGTCTTCATGGTCCAATACGGCGGCGCGAACCTCATCATGATAGCCATCGCTGTCGTGATGTTTTACCTCGCGATCGCCAAAGACGTGGAGCCGCTGCTGCTCCTGCCAATCGCCTTCGGCTGTCTCCTCGTCAACTTGCCGCTCAGCGAAGTCATGGACCAACACGGCGTGTTGCGCACGCTCTACAACTTCGGCATCGGCAACGAACTTTTCCCACTGCTGATCTTTGTCGGCATCGGCTCGATGACGGATTTCACCCCGCTGCTCGCCAACCCCAAGCTCCTGCTCTTCGGTGCCGCCGGCCAATTCGGCATTTTTATCACCCTCATCTTCGCGCTCGCCCTCGGCTTTTCCAAAGAGGAAGCCGTCGCCGTCGCCATGATCGGCGCCTGCGACGGCCCGACCGTCATCTACGTCTCCAACCTCTTCGCTGGCCTAAACAAAATCCCCACCGCCATGGTCGGCTCGCTCGCCGTCGCCGCCTATTCCTACATGGCGCTCGTGCCGATCATCCAGCCCCCGATCATGCGCCTGATGACCACGCAAAAGGAACGCGCCACGCCCATGCCTCCCGTCAAAGGCAAAATCTCCAAGGGCGCGCTCATCGCCTTCCCCATCGTCGTCACCGTCATCACCGGCATCATCGCCCCGAAAGGCCTTCCGCTCATGGGCATGATCATGTTGGGCAACTTCATGAAAGTCACCGGTGTCGTGTCGCGCCTCGCCAAGGCCAGCGAAAACGAAATCGCCAACATCTCCACGCTCTTCCTCGGCCTCGCCATCGGCGGCACCATGTACGGCCCCGCATTCCTCAAAACCAGCACGCTCCTCGTCTTCGGCCTCGGCCTGCTCGCCATCATCGCCGACACCGCAGGCGGCATCCTGCTCGGCAAACTCTGGTACCGCCTCTCCGGAGGTAAAATCAACCCGCTCATCGGCGCCGCCGGCATCTCCGCCTACCCCATGGCCGCCCGCCTCGTCCAGACCGAAGGCCAACGCTGGAACAAACAAAACTTTCTCCTCATGCACGCCATGGCCGCCAACACCGGCGGACAAATCGGCTCCGTCATGGCCGCCGCCATCATGCTCTCAGTCTTGAAAGGACTCGGCATTCTGTGACAAGAATGCCCGCGTGAAATTCACCTCCTTACGCGCCAACTGGCGCTATTGGGTCATCGGCATCCTCGTCTCGACGATCGGCGTCGTTCTCGCCCGCCTCGTCGCCCCGTCCTACACGGACAAAACCCGCGCCGCCCTTAGCGGTGTCGGCCGGTTGGTCGCCGCCTCCGGACTTATCCTCATCGCCGTCGGCGTCAGTCGCCGCGTGGCCGTCGAAGAACAAACTAATCCGTGAGCCACGACCCAACGCTCACCGCCCGCGCCACCGCCTCCCACGGCGGCTGGACCCTGCACGAATTCGCCACCCTGCCCTCGACCAACCCCGTCGCCGGCGCACTCCCCGCCTGGCACGCCGTGCGCGCCGACACCCAAACCGGCGGACGCGGACGCACCGGCCGCGTGTGGGTTTCCGATGCCGGCGGCCTTTGGCTCTCCGCTGTCCTCCCCGCCCCCGGCCCGCGCAAAAAATGGTCCATCCTTCCACTCGGCGCCGGTTGGGCCGTGATTGAAGCCTTACGCGGCATCGGCATCACCGGCCTCCGACTCCGTTGGCCCAACGACATTCTCGTCGGCCCGCGCAAGCTCGCCGGACTCCTCGTCGAACAATACCAACCCGACACCATCGTCATCGGCGTCGGCATCAACATCACTAACCGCCCCGCCGCGCTCGACCCCGCCCTCGTCGGCCGCACCATCGACGTGACCGAACTCACCGCCCGCCCCATCTCGCTCGAAGAAATCACCCACCTGACCCTCGACGCCTTCCGCCGCCTGCAAAGCCTCGTCGCACAAGACCGCTTCGGTGAAATCGTGGCCGACATCAACGCCCGCTGGGGCGAACCCCGCCGCGTGCAACTCACACTCAACGGCAAACCCGAACCACTCGACGGATACTTCATCGCCGTGGATCCCGAAGGCCGCCTCAGCTTCACCGACGACCACGGCGCCACCCTCACCCTCGACCCCACGCAAGTCGCGTTGCTAAAAGAAATCTAGATTCGCAAAGGCGAGGCCTCGCCTCGCGTCACTTCACGTGCGTTTCGTGTCGCCAAAACGCAGCGCGTCGCATTTTTAGAAGCGCTTTCGCATCCTCATGGCCACGGTCGTTATCGAAAACCTTGTCAAGTCCTACCCCGACAAATCCGGTCCCGGCCTCACCGTCGTCCACGGCATCAACCTCGAAATCAAATCCCGCGAATTCATGGTGCTCGTCGGCCCTTCTGGCTGCGGCAAATCCACCACCCTGCGCATGATCGCCGGCCTCGAGGAGATCACCAGCGGCCGCATCTCGATCGACGGCCGCGTCGTCAACACCCTTCCGCCCAAGGACCGCGACATCGCCATGGTTTTCCAAAACTACGCGCTCTACCCGCACATGAGCGTGTTCGAAAACATGGCCTTCGGTCTCAAGCTACGCAAACTCCCGAAAGCCGAAATCGAAACCCGCGTGCGCGAGGCCGCCACCCTACTCGGCCTCGAAAACCACCTCGACCGCCGCCCCAAAGCCCTCTCCGGCGGACAACGTCAACGCGTCGCCGTCGGCCGCGCCATCGTCCGCCAGCCCAAGGTCTTTCTCTTCGACGAACCCCTCTCCAATCTCGACGCCAAGATGCGCGTCTCCACCCGCGCTGAGATATCCAAACTCCACGCCCGCCTCAGCGCCACCATGGTCTACGTCACCCACGACCAGGCCGAGGCCATGACCATGGGCGACCGCATCTGCGTGATGAAGGACGGCCGCATCATGCAGGTGGCCGAACCGATGGAAATCTATAATCGCCCGGCCAACCTCTTCGTCGCTGGCTTCATCGGCAGCCCGCCCATGAACTTCCTGCGCGGCGCCGTCCGGCGCGACGCAGGCGCCCTCATTTTCACCGAAGAAAATTCCGCGACCGAACCGGTCAAAATCGTCCTCGACGAAACGCTCGCCGCCAAAGCCGCCGAACGTCTCGGCCAGCCCCTCATCCTCGGCGTGCGCCCCGAAAACATCCGCCTCGCCTCAGAGACCGCCGCCGCCGCCCACCTGCGCATTGACGTCGCCGAGCCGATGGGGGCCGAGACATTTTTGCACCTCGCCAGCGGCGCGCACACCTTGATCGCCCGCGTGCCACCGAACCACCGCTTCACCCCCAACCAACCCCTCGCCGTCACTTTCGACCTTGAGCACGCCTGCCTCTTTGATCCAGCCTCCGAACTGGCGCTTTAACCTTTTCCCGATAACAACACCATGTCCCGATCCCCCCTTAAGCAACTCCAGGCCGCACGCTCCCTCGCCTCCACTAAAAACGTCCTCGCCGGACTCGACGGTTTCGTCGACAAAATCGTCATCCCCGTTGCCACCCGCCATGGCGCCGGCGAGGCCTTCGAGCCGATCAAAACCCTCACCGAATTCGGCCTGCGCGTGCAGGCCGCTGCTGGCAAGAGCACCAACATTGAGCTGCATCCGCGCATGGAAAAACTCGGCGGCAACGGCCCGCTCATGGCCGGCGCACTCCAAGCCTACGGCACCGAACTGAAGTACATCGGCACGCTCGGCGCAAAAAGCCCCGTAGGCGCGCTCGCTGATTTTGCCGCGGGCAGCGCCGCCATCACCCTCGGCGAACCCGGCCTCACCACCGCGATCGAATTCAGCGATGGCAAACTGATGCTCGGCATCACCTCCGATTTCGGCAACGTCGACCGCGCCCGCCTGCTCGAGCGCACCGGCGGCGAAGCGGGCCTGCGCGCCCTCACCGCAAAAGCCGACCTCGTCGCCCTCGTCAACTGGACGATGCTGCCGCACATGACGGATATTTTTCGCGTCTTCGTTGAAAACATTCTGCCCGCCCTGCCCGCCAAACCCACACGCCAATTTTTCTTTGATCTCGCCGATCCGGAAAAACGCACCGACGCCGAAATCCTCGAAGCCTTGCAAACCATCGCCCGCTTCGAGTCCTTTGGCCGCGCCACACTTGGCTTGAATTTCAAGGAAGCCGAACATGTCGGCCGCGTCCTCGGCGTCGCCTCCGCCGGTGAAGAAGAAGCGCCCTTGCGCCAACTCGCCGCCGACATCCGCGCGCGCCTCAAGCTCTCCACGGTCGTCGTGCACCCACGCAAAACCGCCGCCTGCGCCACCGCCGAAGGCACCTTTTTCGTGGTCGGCCCCTATTGCGAAACCCCACTCGTCACCACCGGCGCGGGTGATCATTTCAACGCTGGGTTTGCCCTCGGCCAGCTGCTCGGCCTCACGCCCGACGCCTGCCTCGCCACCGGCGTCGCGACCTCCGGCCTGTACGTCCGTAGTGGATTTAGCCCTACGCTCGACGACTTGGAAAAAAGCCTGCCGGCCTGAGCCGGACCCGCGGCCGGAGATCACAATCTCCGACCGCGCCAGTCATTGACGACACAGGGGAAACCTCCACAGTGGCGGGTTTCCTCCGATGGCCACGCAAAGCACCGACTACGACTTCACCCAAATCGAACCGCACTGGCAGTCTTTCTGGGAGACTCAGCACACATTCCGCGCCGGCACCGATACGTCGAAGCCGAAATTCTACGCGCTCGACATGTTCCCGTACCCGTCCGGCGCGGGCCTGCATATCGGCCATCCCGAGGGTTACACCGGCTCCGACATCATCACCCGCGCCAAACGCGCCCAGGGCTTCAACGTCCTTCATCCCATCGGCTGGGACGCCTTTGGTCTGCCCGCCGAACAGCACGCCGTCAAAACCGGCACGCATCCCTCGAGCAACACCCAAAACAACATCGCCAATTTCCGCCGCCAGCTGAAGTCACTCGGCTTCGCCTACGATTGGGAACGTGAGGTCGACACCACCGACCCGAAATACTTCAAATGGACGCAGTGGATTTTTCTCCAACTCTTCAAACGCGGCCTCGCCTACGTTGATGAACGCCCCGTCTGGTGGTGCCCGGAACTGCGCACCGTGCTCGCCAACGAAGAAGTCACCGATGGCAAATCCGAGGTCGGAGGTTTCCCCGTCGAGCGCCGCAACCTCCGCCAATGGGTCTTGCGCATCACCGCCTACGCCGACCGCCTGCTCACCGACCTGAAGGACGTCGACTGGCCCGACTCCACCAAGCGCATGCAAGAAGCTTGGATCGGTCGCAGCGAAGGTGCCGAACTACTCTTTAAGCTAGAAAATACCACGCTCGGCGACCTCAAGGTTTTCACCACGCGTCCCGACACCGTCTACGGCGTCACCTACATGGTGGTTGCCCCCGAGCATCCGCTCGCCGACGCCCTCACCACACCCGAGCACCGCGAAGCCGTCGCCGCCTACAAGAAAACCGCCGCCGCCAAAAGCGACCTCGAACGCACCGATCTCGCCAAGGGCAAATCCGGCGTTTTCTCCGGCTCCTACGCGCTTAATCCCGCCAACGGTGCCCGCGTGCCGATCTGGATCGCCGACTACGTCCTCATGGGCTACGGCACCGGCGCAATCATGGCCGTGCCCGCGCATGACGAACGCGATCACGAATTCGCTGTGCAGTTTAACCTGCCGATCATCCAGGTCATCGACTCCGGCGACCCCGAGCAAAAGCTCCCGTTCCTTGCCGATGGCAAATTGATCAACTCCGGCCCGCACTCCGGCCTCGATTGGCAGGAGGCGAAGAAACGCATCACCGCCGACTTCACCGCCAACGGCCGCGGCAAGGCCACCGTCAACTACAAGCTCCGCGACTGGCTTTTCTCCCGCCAGCGTTACTGGGGCGAACCCTTTCCCATCGTCTGGGTTGCCGAGGCCGATTACCAACGCGCCGTCGCCAGCCGCCAGGCCGATCTTCCGCCTTCGCCCGTCACCTACAAGAGCGAGGGGCTGACTTGGTTCGCGCTCCCGCTGCCCGCTGTCGCGCTCCCGCTCACCCTGCCCGAGGTGCAGTCCTACCTGCCCAGCGGCAACGGGGAAAGCCCGCTCGCCAACGTCACGCCTTGGCTGGAAATTTGGCTCAACTTCGAAACCGGCGCGGCCGTGCCCGCCACCGAAGCCAAGCCCGTCGGTGAATCCTGGATACGCGCCCGCCGCGAGACCAACACCATGCCGCAGTGGGCTGGTTCCTGCTGGTACTATCTGCGCTACCTCGACCCGAAAAACGAACAGGCCATCGCCGCGCCTGAACTCCTGAAGTACTGGGGCGTGCCCGATCTCTACGTCGGCGGCGCAGAACACGCCGTGCTGCACCTGCTCTACGCGCGTTTCTGGCACAAGGTCCTCTTCGACGAGGGCGTCGTCCCGCAGGCCGAACCCTTCACCAAACTTTTCCACCAAGGCATCATCCTCGGCATGGACGGCGAAAAGATGTCGAAGAGCCGCGGCAACACCGTCAACCCCGACGACATCAT
>Ga0105048_10002136_pt1 | contig 31931 bp, 27 predicted proteins | sample MAT05_FD_78382 | JGI IMG/M metagenome (GOLD analysis project Ga0105048, IMG submission 78382) | Freshwater microbial communities from Lake Fryxell liftoff mats and glacier meltwater in Antarctica - MAT-05 | ecosystem: Environmental > Aquatic > Freshwater > Ice > Liftoff microbial mat | place... | reverse complement strand
CGACACCGGCACCGACACCGGCGCCGCGGCGGGCGACGACTTCACCGCGGGAATCCGGTCGAGGGTTCGGCCGGCGAACGCCGGGGACGGCTCGGGCTTCGGCAGGAAGTCGAGCAGGTCGTAGGAGCGCTTCAGCGCCTCGGCGCGCGCCCGCAGCGCCGGGTCGGACGCCAGCCGCGCCTCCACCCGCCGCGCCGCGGCGGCGTCGAGTTCGCCGTCCAGGTACGCCACGATCTCGGCCTCGGCCGGGTCCGCGTCCGGCGGGTCGCTCGGGTCGTCGGCCATCGGCGTCAGTCCTCCGGCCCGTCGTCCGGCGGCGGGGCGTCGCCGTCCATGTAGATGTACCCCGAAAGCGCCTCGCGGAGCTTCACCCGGGCGCGGCTCAACAGCGACTTCACCGCCTTCGTGCTCAGCCCCATCACGTCGGCGATGTCGGCGTAGTTCATGTCCTCGAACTTGTTCAGCACGATCGCCACCCGCTGCCGCTCGTTCAGGCCGTCCAGCGCGCCGCGGACCACGTCCGCCAGTTCCTGCTGCTGGAGGTGGTGCGCCGGCGGGGCGTCGCGGGTCTGGGCGGGGGTGTTGCTCGGGACCGCGGCGTCGCCGGTGCTCTGTTGAACCTCCAGCGGCACGGCCGGGCGGCGCTTCCGGTCGCGCAGGGCGTTCAGCGCCAGGTTGTTGGCGATGGTGAACAGCCAGGTGCTGAACTTCGCCCGCGGCCGGTACTTCTTGCGCGTCCGGTACACCCGCAGGAACACTTCCTGCGCCAAATCCTCGGCCTCGTCCGGGCTGCCGACCAGGTGGTGCATCACGCCGACGAGCCGGTGCTGGAACCGCTCCACCAGCTCCGCGAACGCGGCCGCGTCGTCGTCCCGGACCCGGAGCATCAGACGGATGTCCGGGTCGCGCAGGGCCATCAGCGAGCTGGTGTGGCCGATCGACATGGGGCCGCGGGTGGGAACAAGAGAGCCGGTGCGGCCCTCCCGCGAGTGTAGCAACAGAACCGCGACTGCGACAGACTGCCCGCGGATTCCTCATTTTGGCCGAGGTTATTGTTTCCGCCGCGCCCCCCACCGGGTCGCGGAAACAAGTGTATCCGTCGCAGCAACAACCGTTCGCATCACGCACCGGCCGGCGAGTCGCCGCTACTCCCCGCGGCCGTTACGGTTGCGGACGCCTCGGCCTCCGCCCTGCGCCGCAGCTGCCCGCAGGCGGCGTCGATCTCCGAACCCTTCCGCTTGCGGACCTTCACGCTCACGCCCGAACGTCGGAGCGTGTCGATGAAGTTCGTCAGGTCGCCGTCCTTCGGACGCCGGTACGGCAGCCCCTCCACGTCGTTCCACGGGATGAGGTTGACGTGCGCCTTGCGGCCGGTGAGCAGGCGGCCGAGCTCGCGGGCGTGGTCGGCGCGGTCGTTCAGGCCGCCGAGCACGACGTACTCGTACGTCACCTGCCGGCCGGTCTTCTCGAAGAAGTCGTCGGCCGCTTCGAGGATCGCGCGGATACCCGTCTTGTCGTTCGTCGGCACGATGCGGGTGCGCAGCGCGTCGTTCGGGGCGTGGAGCGAAACGGCGAGGCTGTACTGCTTCCCGACCTCGGCCAGCCGCTTGATCTTCGCCGGCAGCCCGACGGTGGAGATGGTGACGTGCCGCGCCCCGATGCCGAGCCCCTTCGGATCGCCGGCCACCTCCAGCGCTTCGAGAAGGTTGTCGAGGTTCGCCAGCGGCTCGCCCATCCCCATGACGACGATGTTCGTCAGGCGCGTCGGTAGGTCGGGCCGGCCGGCGGGGGGCGCGTCCTCGCGGCGGGTCAGGTTCCGGAGCCGCAAAAGCTGTTCGACGATCTCGCCGACGGTCAGGTTGCGGACGACCCCATTGATCCCGCTGGCGCAAAAGACGCAGCCCATGCCGCAGCCGACCTGGGTGCTGACGCACGCCGTCGCCCGGCCGTCGTCCTGGATCAGCACGCACTCGATCATCCGGTCGTCGGCGAGCCGCAGGACGAGTTTGTGCGTGTCGTCACCGGCCTTGAGGTGCCGTTCGACCCGGGCCGAGAACAGTGCGAACGACGCGGCCAGCTCGGCGCGGAGGCCGACCGGCAGGTCGGTCATGGTGTCGAACGACTCGGCCCGGTTAGCGAACACCTGGCGGCGGATCTGCCCGGCGCGCATCGGCGGCTGGTGGCGCTCGGCGAGCCAGGCGCGGAAGTCGTCGTCCGGCGTGTCGAGGAGGCCGGGGGGGCGGGCGGGGGCGGCGGCGAGCGGCAGGGGTGCGGACATGGGGGAATTGTACGCGGTGCTCGGTCGCGCGGGTTCCGCCGCTCGCGGCGGTGCAGCTACACCTTGCACCGCCGCGAGCGGCGGAAGCCGGTCGCTTTCGTTTTCTTCACCTTGACTTTCGATTCGTTCGCCTCAATAATCCGCACATCGAGTTTCGTTTTTCGCAACAGTGGGAACGGCGCATGGTGCCCGTCTGGTTCGCCGAGCTGGGCGACGAGGACCGCGAGTTCGTCCGCCGGTTCGTGCTCGCGTCCGGGTCGCTGAAGGAGCTGGCGGAGGCGTACGGCGTGTCGTACCCGACCATCCGGGTGCGGCTCGACCGGCTCATCGCCAAGGTGAAGGCGGCCGAGGAGGCCCGCGCGGCGGACCCGCTGGAGCGGAAGGTGAAGATGCTGGTGGCGGAGGGGGTCATCGACGCCGGCGTCGGCCGGCAGTTGCTCGCCGCACACAAGGCGAGCCTAACCAAGGGGGGCGGGTAATGGCCGCGGAGTCGTGGGTCGATCCGGTGGTGATGACGTGGGTGGGGAGCATCGGCGGGAGTCTCGTCGGCCTCTAGGGCGCGGCCGTCGGCGTGGCCGGGGGCGTGCTCGTCCCGAAGGGGAAGGGCCGGCCGTTCGTGTTCGGGATGCTCGGCCTCGGCGTGGTACTCGGGTCGCTCGTCCTCGCCTTCGGCGTGGCGGCGGTCGTGTCCCGGCAGCCGTATGCCGTGTGGTACCCGCCCCTGCTCGTCGGCGGACTGCTGCTCGGGTTGTCGGTGCCGTTCGTGTTCGTGATGCGGAGCCGCTACCGCGAGGTGGAACTGCGGAAGATGCGCGCCGAGGAGCTCACCCACTGACCCGCAGGTTGTCCGAGTTGCATTGCCCCGGTTCGACCTTCGCCGGAGGTGGTTCGCCCCCTCACCCCGCGTGCTTCGCCGCGACCCTCTCCCCCGAGGGGAGAGGGTGGGAGCCGACCGGCCCCCGTCGCGGGCGGGTCACCACGCGCCGACGCGGGGTGCGGCCACGGCGTCCGCGGGTCGATGCCCGCCCACGATGACGGCCGGCGGCCTCCCACCCTCTCCCCTCGGGGGAGAGGGTCGCGGCGAAGCACGCGGGGTGAGGGGGCGAACCACCCACGACGAGGACCAGAAGCCACGCACCCAACCCCAACAACCTGAGTCTCAGTAATCGCCGCTTGTGGCGGTGCAACCGCGGCTACACCGCCGCAAGCGGCGGGGTCACTCCTTCCGCGCCGCGGCGTCGAACGCCTCCGCCTCGCGGACCGAAATCAACGCGTCGCGGTCGGCGTCGATCGCGTCGAACTCGGCCCGGGTGCCGACGAACTCGGCCCGCGACACGTCGCCGTCGGCGTTCCGGTCCAACTTGCGGAACCACACCGGCCCGGCCTGCGGCCCGCGGGCCGCCGCCGCCGCCGCCGGCGTGTCGGGCGCCAGGAACACCGCGAACCGCTCCGCCGGACGGCCGAGCCGCAACACCGCCGTCGGCATGATCGCCGCCTTCGTGATCGCCTCCACCCGGCCGTCGGCCCCCGGCGGCTCCAGAATCGCCAGCCGGTCCCACGCCGTCCGCAGCTCGCGCACCGACAGTCGGCCGTCGCGGTTGTCGTCGAGCAGTTGGAACAGCGTCGGCGTCTGCACCGCGGGGGTGAGGGCCACGGCCGGCGCCGCGAACGCCTCGAACAGCGTCAGGTGCGCCGCCAGCTCCATCCGCGTCAGCTTGCCGTCGGCGTCGGAATCGGCCGGGTCGAACAGGACGCGGAGGAGCTGGTACTGCGGGGCGTTGGCGCCGCCGAGGTCGGCGTCGGTGGCGAACGCCTTCCCCTTCGTCGCCGCGTCGTACATCGCCAGGAACTGCACCCGGAGGCCGGTCCCGCGGCCCAGGATGTTCGCACCCACGACCGCCGACAGCTCGATCGGCTGCCGGCCGTGGCGGAGCACCAGCCGCCGCGGCTCGGTCTGCGCCACCGTGAACCCGCGCTGCTTCAGCACCGCCGCGTCGGTCGTCACGGTGACGCGGCATTCGTCCGCCTTCGGCGCGAACGACAGCGTCACGTCGGCGTCCGCCGGGTCGGTCCACCAGCGGGCGATCTCGCCGCCGGTCGCGCGGCCGAGCTTCGTCCACTCGTACCCCGTGCGGACGCGGAACCGGATCGCCTCCGGCGCTTCCCCGGCGCGGAACACGGCGACCGGCTCCGACCGGGCCGCGCCACCGCGGTCCGAGACCGCAAAGCCGCCGACGCCGCTGCCGAGCACCTCCGTCAGGTTCAGGCACTCGTCCTCGTCGGTGTCGCGGGCGACGACCAGCCGCTCGGCCGCGGCGACCTCGGCGCGGGTGAGCTTGCCGTCCTTGTCGGCGTCGAGGAGGGCGAACAGCCCCTCGGTGGCGGCCGCGTTCTGCGGGTTCTGGGGCTGCGGCGGGAACGCCTGCGACGCGGTCGCCGCGGCCTGCCGATAGTACCCGGCGAACTCGGCGAACGACACCCGGCTGTCACCGTCGGCGTCGAGCCAGGCGAGGGTCGGCAGGTCGTTCGGGTACGGGGTGTAGAACCCGGTCTGCACCAGCCCCGCGGCCGACGTGTCGGAGAACACCCGCTTCACTTCGGCGCCGCTGAGGGAACCGCTGCCGTCGCGGTCGAACGCGGCGAACACGGTTTTCAGGCTGTCGGACCAGCGCGCGGCCAGCGACCGCCCCTCGTACTGCACGTGGACGGCGACGCGGATCGGTCCCGCCGGGCCGAAGACGACGAGTTCGTACCGGTCGGCGGGCGTCGGCATCGGCGGCGGCGCGGGGGTCGCGCTCGGGCTCGGGCGCGGGGGGAACGCGAGCGCGACGCCGCCGACGGCGAGGAGGGCGACGGCGAACAGCGGGCGGGTCATGGGGGCTCCAAGAATCGCGATTGGTCCGGCGAGCGGCTCGCGGGAGCGGGCTGTTGGCTCGGGTCTTGAAGCCCGGAGGGCGCCTGGTGTAGCCCGGGGCGGAAGCCCCGGGCGGCGTCGGCGGTGTCACCGGTGCGTCGCACCCTGGAATCCCCCGTCGCCCGCCCGGGGCTTCCGCCCCGGGCTACACCAGGCGCCCTCCGGGCTTCAAGACCCGAGCCGAAGCCCCGAGCCAACAGCCCGCTCGCGCGGGCCGCTCGCCGCGCGGTTTACGCCACCACCTCCGTCACCGGGTTCGCACCGCGGTCGGCGATCGGGATCGGCCGGCCGACGTTCGACATGTTCGTCTTCTCGGGGTCGATGCCGGCGACGCGGCACACGGTCGCCAGGAAGTCCGCGGCCGACACCGGACGGTCCTCCACGGTCGTACCGTCGGCGCTGGTGCGGCCGACCGCCTGCCCGCCCTTGACGCCGCCACCGGCGATCACCGTGCTCCACGCGGGCGAGAAGTGATCGCGGCCGCGCTGCGGGTTGATCCGCGGCGTCCGCCCGAACTCGCCGGCCCACACGACGGTGGTCCGCTCCAGCAGGCCGCGGTCCTTCAACTCGCTCATCAGCTGCGCCCACGCCCGGTCGAGGGTGCCGCACAGGTTCCGCACCTGGTCGTGGTTGTTCGCGTGCGTGTCCCACCCGCCGAGCGTCACCTCCACGAACGACACGCCGCGCTCGACCAGCCGGCGCGCCAGCAGACACCCCTGGCCGAACAGGTTGCGGCCATACGCGTCGCGGACGTTCGCCTTCTCCTCCGTCAGGTCGAACACCTTGCCGCCGGCCGAGCGCATGAGGCGCACGGCGCGGTCGTAGGCGGCGGCGTGCGCCCGCGTGACGCCGCCGGGGTGCGTGGCCGCGAAGTCGTCGTGAACGCTCCGCAGCAGGTCGAGCCGGCTCGCGGCGGCCTCCTCGGCGACAGTCCGCGGCCGGGCCAGGTCGGACACGCGGAGGACGTTGTCCACGTCGGGCACGTTCGCGCTGAACTGGCCGTCGCCGACGATCAGCGGGGCGTACTGCGGGCCGAGGAAGCCGGGGCCGTAGGCCTCCTGGCTGAAGAACCGCTGCGGGGCGATACTGACGAAGTTCGGCAGCTCGCCCGCCGGGTCGCCGAGCTCCTTCGACACCAGCGCCCCGACGCTCGGGTAGTGGATGCCGGCGGCGCTGGGGACGACGCCGGTGCGGAGGAGGTACGTGCCGCGGCCGTGGTCGCCCTCGCGGGTGCTCATGCCGCGGAGCACGGCGAGGTGCTTGCCGTGCATGGCGAGGTTCGGCAGGTGTTCGCCGATGCGGAGGCCGGGGGCGGTGGTGTCCACGGGGCGGAACGGGCCGCCGTTGTCGTGGCCCGGCTTCAGGTCGAACAGGTCGATGGTGGCGGGTCCGCCGGCCATCCACAGGAGGATGACGGACCGCCGCGGCTTCGGGTCGGCGGCGGCGACGCGGCCGAGCCAGCCCGACACCGAGACGCCGGCGCCGACGCGGAGGAGTTGCCGACGCGACAGGGTCATGGTCACTCTCCGGGTAACCCGCCACCCCACCCGGGGCGTTGCCCCGGGCTATGCTATCCCACCCCTTCGGGGTGAAGCCGGCGGCCCGGTTTTCAGGCCAACGGCCTGGGACAGCATAGCCCGGGGCAACGCCCCGGGTGGGCGACGGGGGTCGCCTCAGTGGTTGAACAGGAACTCGGGGCTGTTCAGCAGCACCCAGAACACGTCGCCGAGCCCCTTCCGCTTGTCGCCGCGGTCGACGTAGCTGCTGAACCGCTCCAGCTCGTCGGCGGTGGGGCGGCGCGCCAGCGCCGCCAGGACGATCGTCTCGACGCGGCGGCGGGTGTCCCACCCCGGCATGTCGGCGACGGCGGCCAGCAACTCGGACGTGTCCGGCGCCGTCTGGGCGTCGAGGAAGGTGCCGTTCATCAGCATCAGCGCTTGCAGGATGGTCGTGCTCGTCTCGGTCGGGCGGTCGGTGCTGCTGAAGCGGTTCAGGAACACGCTGCGCGGGTTGTTCGCCTGCACGAACCCGCCGAACGAATTGGCGCGAAACTGGCCCGGCTCGCGGTAGCCGGTGGCGCTGACGAGGCTGTCGAACAGCTGGGCCGGCGTCAGCCAGCGGACGCTCATGCGGGCGAAGCGGCGTGGGTCGGCCTGCGTCGGGTGGCTCATCCGGCTGCTCAGCTGATACGCCTTCGTGCGTGTGATCGCCCGGATGAGAAGCCGGTTGTCGAAGCCGCCGGCGGCGAACGCCTTGCCGAGTTCGTCGAGCAGTTCGGGGTGGCTCGGGGCGTTGTTGTCGCCGGGTTCATCAACGGGGTCGGTGATGCCGACGCCGAAGAAGTGCGCCCACATGCGGTTGGCGAGGTTCCGGGCGAAGTACGGGTTCTGCCGGCTCGTGAGCCAACCCGCCAGCTCCTGCCGCGGGGTCATCACCTCGTTCCACTCCGGCGACGTGCCGTCGAAGAACTTGGCGACGATGACACTCGACGAGTTGGGGATGGTGATGCGGTTCTTGTTCGCCTGCGGGCCGGCGGCCTCCCCCGGCGGGGTGGCGGGGGCGCGGCCGAGGTCGGCGAAGAAGGCGGCGAACTCCCAGAATTGTTCCTTCGTGTACGGGGCGAACGGGTGGTCGTGACACTGGGCACATTCCAGCTTCACGCCGACGAACAGCCGGCTGACGGACGCGGCGACGTTCTCGGCCTTGGCCTCGTTCGCCTGGTAAAAGCCGACGATGGCCCGCTGGTCCGGGTCGTTCCCGACCGGCTGGACGAACCGGAAGGTGTTGCCGACCGGGCCGTTCAGCTGCACCTGGTACGGCACTTCGAGCAGCGTTCGCACCGTGCGGTCGGCGGGGATGTTGTCGCGGTACTGCTTGCGGAGCCACCCTTCGAGCTGGGAGCCGAACCCGGCGAAGTTGCCGCCGGTGACGGTCTGCGGCAGCCACGTCGCCCGGGTGACGGCCGCGAAGTGCGCCGCGTGCGGGGCCGTGCCGAGGAGCCGGTCGACGAGCTTGGCGCGCTTGTCGGGCGCCTTGTCGTCGAGGAAGTCGAGCGTCTCGGCGACGCGCGGGGTGCGGCCGATGAGGTCAAGGTACACCCGGCGAAGGAACTCGGCGTCGTCGGCCGGGGCGGCGGGTACGACGCCGCGGGCGGCCCAGTCGGCTTCGAGGTGCTTGTCGATGGTCGCAGCGAGGTCGGCGGCCGAGTCGGCGGCGCGGGCGGGGGCGGCGATGGCGAGGACGGCGAGCGCCCACACCCGGAGGCGAACGGACATGCTTCGGCCCTCGCGGCGGTGCCGGTGTCACGGACAGAGGGAAGGACGGAACGCGAACCTGAATCTAACCGACGCGGGCGGCGTCCACCAGGATGACGCCCGCCGCTTGCGGCTGTTTCACCCCGCCGATAGGGTGGTCTTCGCCGTCCGCCGGGGGTTCGTCATGCGCCGCGCCGCGTTCGCCGCCGTCACCGCCGTCGTGCTCGTCGCCCTCGGCACGTTCGCGCAGCCGAAGGGCGACCCGCTCGCCGAGCCGCGGCAGCGCCTCCGCCGCGGCAACTACGAAGAGGCCCGCGCCGGCTTCTCCGCCGCCGCGAAGGACGCCGCCCTCGCCCCCGCCGCGGCGATCGGCACCGCCCGCGCCTGGCGCGCCGAGGGGGAAACCGGCAAGGCTCTCGACGCCCTCGACGCCGCTCTCAAGACATCCGCCGGCCACCCCGACGTGCTCGCCGCCCGCGCCGACCTGCTCTACTCGCTCGGCAAGTGGGACGACGCCCTCACCGACACCGCGGCCGTTCTGGCGAAGGCGCCCGATCACTTCCTCGCCCGCTGGGTCAAGGCGCGGATTCTGCGCGACAAGGGCGACATCCCCGCGGCCGACGCCGAGGTCAAGTGGTTCGTCCGCGCCTACTCCGACGCCGAGAACGCCGACAAGCCCATCACCGACGCTGACGCACTCCTCATCGTCGGGCAGGCGGGCGTCGAGAACGCGACGTGGAACAACCGGCCGCAGCAGTTCCAGTTCGTCCTCAACGAGGTGTACAAGGACGCGAAGAAGCACGACCCCGACTGCTGGGAGGCCGAGTACCACGCGGGCGCCCTGCTGCTGGAGAAGCACAACCGCGCCCAGGCCCTCGAGGCGTTCGACGCCGCGCTGAAGATCAACCCGCGGGCCGCCGACGCCATCGCCGCGAAAGGGGCATCCGCGCTCGAAGCACTCGACCTGACCGTTGCGGAAGGTCTCGCCGACGCCGCCCTGAAAGTGAACCCCCGCCACCCCGCGGCGCTGCGGCTGAAGGCCGACGTGTACCTCGCCGGCGGCGACACCCTCACCGCCCGCCGGCACCTCCTCGCGGCGAAGCTGGTGAACCCGCGCGACGAAGCGACCCTCGCCCGGCTCGCGGCCCTGGCCCGGCTGGCGAACGACGCCCCCGCCTTCGACGCGATCGTCAAGGAGGTCGAAGCGTTCGACGCGAAGCCGGCCGCGTTCTACCTCGCTCTCGCCGGCGTACTCGACGGCCGCAAGCAGTACGGCCAGTCGGAGGCGTTCTTCCGCAAGGCCGCCGAACTGCGCCCGCAGCTACCGGCGGCGAAGGCCGGGCTCGGGATGCTGCTGCTCCGCACCGGCCGCGAACCGGAAGCCCGGGTCGTTCTCGACGCCGCGTTCAAGGCCGACCCGTTCAACGTCCGCGTCTCGAACTCGCGGCTCGTCCTGAAGCACCTGGAGGCGTACCAGACGGTCGAAACGCCGCACTACGTCGTCCGCTACGACCCGAAGGCGGACAAGGTGCTGGCCCCGTTCCTGGCCGAGTACCTGGAGGAAATCCACGCCGGGTTCGCGAAGGACTACGGGTTCACGTTCGACGGCAAGGTGCTGGTCGAGGTGTTCAGCAGCCGCGAGATGTTCGGCGGCCGCACCATCGCGCTGCCGGGCCTGCCGGACGTGGCGGCCGGGGCGTGTACCGGGCGCGTCGTCGCGTTCCCGTCGCCGGCGGCCGACAAGCTGAACTGGTCGCGCGTGGTGCGCCACGAACTGACGCACGCCTTCAACCTCATCCAGACCGACTACCGGGTGCCGCACTGGCTCACCGAAGGGCTCGCCGTCCGCAGCGAGGGGGGCGACCGGCCGGCGGCGTGGATGGCCGTGCTCCGCGAGCGCCACGCCGCCGGCCGGCTGTTCGACCTGGACACGATCACGCTCGGATTCGTGCGGCCGCGCACCGAGGACGACTGGCCGCTGGCCTACCTGCAAAGCCTCCTGTACGTCGAGTACCTGACGAAGACGCACGGCCGGCCCGCGGTCGGCAAAGTGCTCGACGCTTACCGCAGTGGAGCGAGCACGACCGCGGCGCTGAAGGCGGCCGTGGGCGTCGATCAGGGGGCGTTCGAGGCCGGGTATCGGGCGTTCGTGACCGAGGTCGTCCGCGGGAAGGGGATGCGGCGCGAGAAGGCGCTGACCTTCCCCGAACTCGAAGCCGCTCAACAGGCCCGACCGGACGACCCCGACCTGGCGGCGCGGCTGGCCGGCGAGTACCTCCGCCGCAACAAAGCGGTGGACGCGAAGCAGCTGGTCGAGGCGGCGCTGAAGGCCGAACCCGGGCACCCCCTGGCGTCGGTGGTGAAGGCGCGGATGCTGGACGCGGCGGCCGGGCGGGAGGTGCTGGAGGCGGCGGCGAAAGAGAACCCCGACGACGGGCGCGTGCTGCTGGCGCTGGGCCGGGCGCTGACCGTGGCGAAGGAGTACGACGCCGCGGCGGAGTTGTTTCAGCGCGGCCGCAAGGCGGCTCCCGAGGGCGCGGACTGGCTGCCGGAGTTGGTCCGGCTGTACACCGTGTTGAAGAAGGTGGAGCCGCTTGCGGACGTCCTCGCGGAGATGACCGCCCGCGACCCCGACGAACTGCCGGCCCGACTGCGGCTAGCGCGGCTGCGGCTCGACGGCGGCGACGCGGCCGCGGCCGAGCGCGCGGCCCGCGAGGCGCTGCGGCTCGACCTGACGCACGACGAGGCACGGGCGCTTCTGTTGACGGCGCTGCGGGCGCAGAAGAAAGACGCGGAGGCGGATCGCATCGCGCGGCGGTTCGAGTGAGCGGCGGGCGTGAGCCGGCCGACGGTTCGACTTCGCGGACTCGATATGATGCCGGCCGAGGGGGTACGATGCGACGGCACTACAGCCTGCTGATGATGGCCTGGTGGCTCGGCATCGCGGCGGTGGCGTTCGCCCCGGACGGGGTGCTACCGGAGAAGCTGCGTGCCCAGCTCCGCGGCCCGGGCGCGTCGATGATGGGGATGTTGGCGCTGATGTTCGCGGCGTGGAACCTGGTCCGCTGGTGGGCGGCCGGGAGCGTGACGCCGAGCCGCCCGCGGCCGAACCCGCTCGCCCGCCGCGGCGACGACGGGCCGTACGTGCCGAACCCGGAGCTCGATTTCTTGCGCCCGCCGGAAACCGACCACGAGGGGAACCCCATCGACGCCCGAACCCCGCCGCCCTGACCCCGGTCTGTCCCGCATGACACCCCCGCGCCGCGAAACGGTCGAACCCGCACTCGCCACCGACACCGACGTGGCCGCCCTGGTCGCCGGGTTCGAGGACTGCACTCTCCCGTATTCGAACTGGACCCACCGGGCGCACCTCGCCGTCGCCGTCAGCTACCTGAAGAAGCTCCCCTTCCCCGCCGCCCTCGACCGCGTCCGCACGCGCATCCAGGTCTACAACCGCACCCGCGGCAGCGGCACGGGCTATCACGAAACGATTACGACGCTGTTCATGCGGGCGGTGGCCGACTACCTGACCCGCCACTCGGACGCGAGTCCGCCCGCGGCCGTGGCGGCGCTCGCGTCGGCGTGCGACATGGCGTGGGTACGGCGGCACTACTCGGCAGAGCGAATGGAGTCGGCGGAGGCGAAGGCCGGTTGGGTCGAGCCGGACGTGCGGGCGCTGGGCTTCGGAGTGCCGCCGGGGTGAAGCGGGGGTCGAGTTCCGCCGCTCGCGGCGGAGCACGCCCCTGCACCGCCGCGAGCGGCGGAACTTACGGCCCCTCGCGGAGCGAGCCGGCGATCTGCGTCAGCCGGTCCTCGAACACCTGCCGGTCCGCCCACGGGCACCACGCCGTCACCACCACCACCTTCTCGCCCATCCGCCGGGCCGACACCACCCGCAGCCGGTCCAGCGACCTCGCCCCCTGCACCTTCTCCTCGAACCGCACTACCGGGGCCGTCGCGTCGATCGGGTTGGCCGGGTCGCCCTCCGGCGGGCCGGTCCGCTCGGTGTACACCACCTTCACGTTCGGCGTCTTCTCCACCTCGGCCGTCCGCCAAGCCTTGACGTACTTCACCCCCTGCGCCACCGGGTCGTTCTCGGCCGGGTCGAGGAGGAATACCAACAGCTCGGCCTCCAGCGGCGCAAGACCCCCCTTCCGCTTCTCCTTCGCCTGGAGGTACAGATTCCCGGCCTTGTCGAAGTCGGCCGCCTTCGGCTCCGCCGGCTCCGCCCAGATGCCCTCGCCGTCGAGCACCTGGTAGTCGAACCTGTGGCCGCCGAACGGCCGCGTCGCCCCCTCCTTCGCCTTCCACTTGTCGCGGGCGTTCAGGAGGCGGAACCGGCCGCGGGTGTCGTCGAACGCCGCGACCATGGCCTTGCCGTCGTTGTCCCCGGTCCAGCACAGCGACCAGTAGCCGAACCCCTTGGCGGCGACCGCGTGCCCCTCGCCGACCCACGTCTGCCCGGTCTTCTTGTCGAGCCCGTAGACCTCGAACGCCGTCGCCGGCTCGCCGAGCCACTTCCCGCCATCAATGTCCTTGAGCGTGACCTCGTCGAAGAGGGTGTGGACCGGCCGGACGAGCGCCTCGCGCAGCTCGCTCGGCCGCGGGTTGCGGGTGTCGAAGTCGCGGGCGCCGAAGGCCATGTACGCCTCCGGGTTCTCGCGCCGGTAGACGAGGAAGAACGGCGCCCCGAGCGCGTGCCGGGTGTCGTCGTCCTGCACCCACGGCGGGCCGGGCGGGTCGAACGTGAGGTTCCGCTCGCGCATCTCGCCCGGCGACGCGGTCACGCCGCCGGTGCGGATCGGGTTGAGCCGGAAGTACACCATCAGCCCGACGCCGATCATCAGCGCCGCGCCGACGACGACGAGGAGGAAGGTGTTGCCGCTGCCGAGCGTGGCCGACTGGAGCGGCCGGTCGCTCGGCCGCGGCGCCGGCTTCGCGTCCGGGTCGGGCGGCGGCGCGGGGACGACGCCGGTGCGTTCGAGACCATCCGGGAGGGGTGCGGGCGGGGCGACGGGCGGCGGTGGTCCGAGGGTGAAGCGCATCCCGCAGCGCGGGCAGGTGAGCACGGCCCCGGGCGGAACCTGGGTGGGGTCGAACAGGTACGGGCAGCTCGGGTTCGGGCACTTCAGCGCGGTCGCCATGCGGCCTCCCCGCCGGGTCGTACTGCGCTTGTTATACGGGGGCCGTCGGGGTCGGGTCTTGTCCGTCCGAGCCCGGAGCGTGAGCGACGTGCCAGCTGCCCGAAGCTTCCGCCGACGCGGAGCACCTGGGCAACCAGCCCGTCGCTCACGCTCCGGGCTCCGACGATCCTTCGGGCTCCTCGTCTTCGACCGGTTCCGCCGTCGCCTCGGGGATGTCGTCCGTCACCGGGAGGTACGCCAGCGGCGCCAGCGACGTGGGCCGCACCACCCGCAGCGCGTGGTGGCCGTCCAGCACCGCCAGCAGCTCCGGCAGGATGTGCCGGCCGCGCCAGCCGCGCGTCAGCTGCACGTCGGGCAGTTCGCCGCCGATGGCGCGGGAGCGGGCCACCGCCTTCAGGTCGGACGTCGTGGCGACCAGGTTCGACGCCAGCTTCATCCGCGAACACAGGTCCGTCAGCACGACGCCGAGGAGGTTGGCCATCAGCGTGATCTGCGGCGAATCGCTTTCGCGCGGCTCGACGCCGGGGAGATCGTCGCCCGCCAGCGCCCGCGCCCGCGACACGGCGGCGAGGATGGCGTCCTGTTCGCCGCGCGGCAGGCCGCGGAGGTTCTGCAGGTCGTCGAGCGACTTCGGCAGCCGGCGGGCGATCTCGGCCAGCACGTCGTCGCGCATCAGCATCCGGGCCGGGCGGTTCACCCGGTTGGCGAAGCCGTCGCGCCAGGCGTGCAGCTCGCGCACCGCCGCCAGCCCGCGCGGGTCGAACCCGCCGGTCCCCTTCACGCGCCGCCACCGCTCGGCCGTCACGTCGTCGGCGACCGCCTTGTCGGTGAACGCGGCGAACTCCTCCTCCGCCCAGTCGAGCCGCTCGTGGCGGGTCAGCCGGTCGGTCAGCTTCTTGTGCGCCGGCAGGAGGAAGCGCACGTCGTCGAAGGCGTAGCGGAGCTGCGCGGCGGCGAGCGGGCGGCGGCGCCAGTCGGTGAGCGTCTCGCCCTTGTTCATGCGGTGGCCGAGGAGTTCCGACACCAGCCCGGCGTAGCCGATCGGCCAGCTCAGCCCGGCGAGCCCGGCGGCGACCTGCACGTCGTACACCATGGCCGGCGGCTTCCCCGCCGAGAAGTTGCAGATGCGCAGGTCCTCCCGCCCGGCGTGGACGACGACGACCTTGTCGGGGTGGGTCATCACGTCCCAGAAGGCGTCGAGCGGGCCGCAGGCGAACGGGTCAATCACGAACAGCGCCTGCGACGACGCGACCTGCACGAGGCACAGTTCGGGGCGGTACGAGTCCTCGCCGACGAATTCGGTGTCGAACCCGACGATGGGGGCGCCCGCGAGGTGGGCGGTCGCCGCCGCCAGCCGGCCGGGGGTGGCGATGACGTGCTCGGGGAGAGTCACGAGTTTGGAGGGTCGGCGGCGCATCGGATCCGGGGGCCGAGGAGTTCGGTATCCGGCTATGGTGGTAAGCCCCCCGGGGGGGGACAAGGTGCGCGGCACATCCTCCGAGCAGACTTTTGCCGCACGATGAGAACCCGGAAGACGCACGATCAGACCAAATTCATGGTTCGGATCGTGCGTCTTCCGGTTCTCATCGTGCGGCAAAAGTCTCCGCCGCGGACCGGCGGTACTCCAACAACCAGTACCCGCCGACGAGTTCACCGCGGACCACGAGGGGAAACATACGGACGTGACGCGGCGGGTCGAACCCGCGGGTGTGCTCGTCCGGAATCAATTCGTCGGCGAACACCAGCACGCGGTCGCGGCCGGCGAGGCCTTCCGGCGTCTGCGTGAAGTGGCTCGGTCGGCTCACGCCGTCGATCTGATGGGCGTCGACGCCGTGGAATCGCAACAGCGCCGCCCACTGGTAGCTTGCGACGAACACGGGTTCGGATTTTCCCCGGAGCGTGTCGGCGAGGTCGCGCGCGACGGCCATCTTCGACACCTGCCGCGTCACCCGGTCGGCCTGCGGCGACAGCACCGACAGCGGCCGCACGAGGTGCACCGCCAGTACCACGACCGCACCCGCGGGGAGGGCGAAGCCGGCGGGGGCGACGCGCTTCCAGAAGCCCCCTTCGCGGAGGCGGTCGTACCACACGGCGGCGAGGGGCCACACGCCGACGTAGCAGGCGAGCGCCCAGTTCCCTTCGAGCGGCCCGCGCGTCGCCTTGTAGAAGAAGAACGCGAACGGGAACACGAACAGCCCGGCGCACGCCCGCAGCCGCGGGTCGGCGAGGACGAGCCGGCGGTTGAGCACCGCCCAGCCGAAGACGATGAACGGGATCGTACCGAACAGCAGCAGCTGGATGCCGACGAAGCCGAGGAACGGCAGCACGCCCGGCTCCGGGCTGCTCATCGAGTGCTTCCACTGGAACAGCAGCGGCGCGAAGTCGTGGCGGACGTTGTGAATCAGGATCGGCAGCGTCACCACGAACGCGACGGCGAGGTGAGCCGCGTAGCCGACGAGCCAGCGGCGCCACGGCACGGCGGCGGCGAAAGTGAGGAAGCCGCCGATGACGGCGAGGCCGGTGGTGTACTTGCCGAGGATGCCGCAGCCGAGGACGACGCCGCCGAGCGCCCAGAGCCAGACTGGTATTCCGGGTGCGTTGTTGGGCGTGCAGACGTGGTCAACCCCTCCCCCGGCCCCTCCCCCAGAGGGGGAGGGGTGCTTGATCTCCGAAGCGTCCTGTGACGCCGCAGACGAGAAGGGATCGTCCCGCAAGTCGGGCGGTGCGTCCCCCCCCTTCCCTCTTAGGGAAGGGGGGCCGGGGGGGTTAGGTGGCTCGGGGCTTCCCAGCCGTTCATGGACCTTCACGAGCCACAGGAGGTACAGCGCCCAGAACATCAGCAGCGGCGTGTCCGGCGTCACCAGCACGGCGCCGACCGTGAACAGCGGCGTACACACCACCAGCGGCAGCAGGCTCCGCGGCCGAGTCAGGTAGCCGACGACGCCGAGGACGGTGAGCGTGGACAGCACGGCCGGGAGGCGGATGGCGAACAGGGTGTCGCCGAACACGCCGGTGGCGGCGCGGATGAGGTACGCGGTCATCGGCGGGTGGTCGTAGTAGCTCCACTGGAGGCTCTCGGACCAGCACCAGTAGTACAGCTCGTCGTCGGCCGGCGGCACGACCGCGGCCAGCACGAGGTACACCGGCACCAGCCCGGCCAGCAGCCACGCGAACCCACGCCCGCTCACGCCGTGACCCCCCGTGCCCGTGACCCGACCGGGGGGTATACACTACCTGCGCGGGCGGGGCGAGAGCGGTTTTCCACCGCAGAGATTTCTTGCCGCACGATGGGAAGCCCGATGACGCACGATCCGAACACTGATTTGTGTCGGATCGTGCGTCATCGGGCTTCCCATCGTGAGGCAAATAGCCCGGGCCACGGAGCCAGTTGATGCTCGACGAGTACCTGAACGAGCGGGTCGTCCTCGACATGAGCAGCATGTTCGTCTGCCTCGGGAAGCTCGCCCGGTTCGACGACCACTTCATCGAGCTCCGCAACGCCGACATCCACGACCTGCGCGACACCGAGACGACGCGCGAGAACTACGTCGCCGAGTCGGTGGCGACCGGCATCAAGCGGAACCGCAAGAAGGTGCTGGTGCGCCGGGCCGAGGTGGTCGCCATCGCCCGGCTCACGGACGTGGTGGACGCGTGAGCGGGGTCGCGTCAGCGCCCCGTGGCGACGCACATCGATTCACTTCGGATGTGTGTGGTACTGGGTTCGCACGGGGCGCTGACGCGACCCCGCTCTTGAGCGGTCACTACCCCGCCACCTGCGCCAGCCACCGCCGCAGCGTCTCTTCCAGTTCCGCCCGCTCGTCCGCCTTGAAGGGCGGCTGCGACTCCGCGGCTTCGGCGAACCGCGTCCGCGTCGCGGCGTCGATCGTGCGGCGGCCCTTCGCGGTCAACTCGACGACCACCTTGCGGCGGTCCTTCGGGTCGGTCTTGCGGTAGATCAGGTTGTCCCGGCACAGCGAATCCAGCCGGGCCGTCATGCCGCCGGACGACAGCATCACACTCTCCAGCAGCTGCGACGGCGTCAGCCCGCCCTTCGGGCCGTTCCGCCGCAGCGTCGCCAGGATGTCGAACTGGCCGAGCGTCAGGTGGTGCTTCTCCAGCGCCACCTCGACGCTCCGCTCGAGGTGCTGGGCCAGCACGATGACCCGCCCGACGAGCCCGAGCGGGGACGGGTCCAGGTCCGGGCGGGCGGCCTTCCACGCCGCCATCATCCGGTCGATCACGTCGGCGTCGCTCATGTTTTGCAGGGTAGTCGGAGTTATCTCGATGTCAAGATTCTTGACGCCGAGATAAATTGCGGATAGGTTGCACCTCGCACTCGCCCCGGCTCGGGGCTTGTAGGTCGGGTCGAGTCTTCGAGGCCCGACGCGGGGCGTCAGGGGCGGACGGAGAAAACCCCATGGCGTCGACGCGCCAGGGCTTCGTCGAGACTGATTCGCGGCCCGCGTCGGGCCTCGAAGACTCGGCCCGACCTACGGAAGACACAACCCCCCAACCCGCGAGGCGGCGATGAAGGAAATTCGGATCGGCGACACGGTCGAGCAGTGCGTCGAGCGGGCGGACTACCCGCCGGAGAAGATCAAGGCCGTCCTCGGCGGCGAGACCGTCGCCGTGCTCGGGTACGGCGTCCAGGGCCGCGGCCAGTCGCTCAACATGCGCGACAACGGCGTCAAGGTGATCGTCGGCCAGCGGACGGGCGGCAAGGCCTACGACCTGTGCCTCGAAGACGGGTGGAAGCCGGGCGAGACGCTGTTCGACCCCGAGGAGGCCGCCGCGAAGGGGACCGTGGTGCAGTACCTCCTCTCGGACGCCGGCCAGAAGGACATGTGGCCGAAGATCAAGCCACACCTCACGAAAGGGAAGGCGCTCTACTTCTCGCACGGCTTTTCGATCGTGTTCAAGGACCAGACCGGCGTCATCCCCCCGACCGACATCGACGTAGTCCTGTGTGCCCCGAAGGGCTCGGGCACCACCGTCCGCCGGCTGTTCCTCGAAGGCCGCGGCATCAACAGCAGCTTCGCCGTCTTCCAGGACGCCACGGGGAAGGCCCGCGACCGCGTGCTGGCGCTCGGCGTCGCCATCGGCTCCGGCTACCTGTTCGAGACCGACTTCAAGAAGGAGGTCATCAGCGACCTGACCGGCGAGCGCGGCGTGCTGATGGGCGCCATCTACGGCCTGTGGCTGGCGCAGTACGAGGTGCTGCGGGCGAACGGCCACTCGCCGAGCGAGGCGTTCAACGAGACGGTCGAGGAGGCGACGCAGAGCCTGTACCCGCTCATCGGCGAGAAGGGGATGGACTGGATGTACGCCAACTGCTCCACGACCGCGCAGCGCGGCGCGCTCGACTGGTTCCCGGCGTTCCGCGACGCGAGCAAGCCGGTGTTCGAGAAGCTGTACCACTCGGTCGCGAGCGGCGAGGAGGCGCGGCGGACGCTGGAGGCGAACAGCAAGTCGGACTACCGCGTCGGGCTCGAGAAGGAGTTGAAGGCCATCGCCGAGTCGGAGATGTGGCAGGCCGGCGCGCAGGTGCGGGCGCTGCGGCCGGAGCGGCAGGGCCAGTGACAGCCGATTGTCAATCGAGTGACACCCGGTTGTCAGCACCAGTGACAACCGGGTGTCACGACTCGCGCGGGGGCGGCGCCCGGTCGCGTCGGGGTTTCCCCCGGGAATCCCGGGCCGAACGCGCGGACGGTGACACCGGTAATTCAAATACGATCGACAACACGACTTCTCGGACGCTTTTAGTCGTCTTTTTGAGCGTTGAGCCCCTCGAAACTTTTTTCGGAATTCCTTCCGCCACCCCCGCGGCGCGCAACTGCTTACCCCGGCGGGGGGTCGGTCCGGGGCTGGGCGCGCATCCCCGGTCGGGGGGTCGGGGGGCGCATTCCGCGTCCTTGACACCCCCTTTGAGCCCCCTCTAAGATGCCCCCGTTCGATCCCAGGCCGTCTGCCGCCGGTGTCCACCCGTGGCGGTTTCGTCACCCCTCGGACGGCCGGGGTTCGCTCAACTGCCGCGTCCGGCCCTTCACCGCGGCCCCGTTCGACAGCCCGTGTCGGTTCGTAAGTTGTTGTCTCGTCGTCCGTTGCGGCCCGGCCGCAGGGAGTGCGTCGCCATGCCGCCGACCGACGCCGTCGCCGAGTTCCGCCGCTCCTGGCTGCCGTTCACGACCGCCGCGGGGCTCACTCGGCTCATCGACCTGCTGGAAAAGTCGAGCCCTCTTTTGATCCACGGGGCGTTCACGCGGGCGGTTCCCATGGGGTGTCTGGCGACGCAGATTGCCTGGAACCATCCCGAAACGTCGCACTTCGAGCACGAGGCCGGCGTGATGTGGCTGTGCCGCGTGGCCCGCCTCAACCCCGCGACCTCGACGCTCATCCTCGCCTGGGACCGCAGCGGCGTCGGCGACTACGAGCTGCGCCAGGGGCTGCTCGCGGCCTGCCATGATGAGCGCGAGCGGCGGGCGGGGACGGTCGTGGACGAGCGCGAGTTGGTGGGCTGCTAGTCCCGCTGGCGAGCCGACCGCCGTCAGGCGGCGGGTGACGTTCTGAAGCGCCTCACCCGCCGCCTCACGGCGGTCGGCTCGCCTCGCGTATTATGCGCTCATGTCGTCGCCACTCGATTCCCTCGCCCGCGTCGGCCGTCTCGCCGCGTTCGGCGCCCGCGCCACGGCCGCGGCGCTGCTCGCCCTTCCCCGCCCCAACCTGTGGGTCCGTCCGTTCTACGGCATGGTCGTCGGCGCCCTGCCGATGGCCGGGGTCGCCGGGCTGGCCATCGGCGTCGTCATCTGGCTCCACACCCGCGACGTGCTCGCCCGCGCCGCCCCGGGGGCGGTCGAGTACCTGCCCACCTTCCTCGCCGCGGCGGTGCTGCTCGAACTCGCCCCCGTCGGCGCCGGGCTCATCGTCGCGGCGCGCACCGGGGCCAGCCTCGGCGCCGAACTCGCGTCGATGAAGGTCGGCGAACAGCTCGACGCGCTGCGCCTCCTCGGCGTGTCGCCGCTGGCTAGGCTGGTCGGCCCGCGGGTGCTCGCCGCGGTGCTGGCGGTGCCGGTGCTGCACGTGCTGATCGCGACGGTGGCGATGGGGAGCGGGTTCGTGGCGGAAACGGTCGCGGGGCAGACGACGCCGCTGCGGTACGAGACGGCGGCGGTGCGCGAGCTGTACGTGGCGGACGTAGTGCCGGCGGCACTGAAGACGCTGGCATTCGGGCTGGTGGTCGGCGTCGCGGGGTGCTTCGTCGGCCTGTCCGCCCGCGAAGGCTCGGAGGGCGTCGGCCGGGCGGCGACGGATGCGGTCGTGGTGTGTTCGCTGTTGGTGCTGGCGACCGACGTGTTTCTGGTCGGGGCGATCAAGGCGCTGGGCTAACGGGCGAAGCCCGGGGACGGCCGTCCCCGGGCTTTCCTGTGTCTCAAGGCGTCAGACGCGGCAGCGCCGGCGCGGGCGGAGCTGGCGGAGGAGTAGCCGCCGGCGGCGGCAGCGTCAGCGGCGCCGTCAGCGTGCGCGGCCCGAGGTCGTCCGGCGCCGGGTCTTCGGCCCGCGGCAGGTTCACCCCGCGGAGCCGCAGCGCGTCGGCGTTCTGGATCAGCTCGCCGGGGTCCGGCCGGCGGATCGGCGTCATCTCGAAGTAGTAGCGGCGCACGTCCTCGACGCCGAACGGCCACAGCACGTCGGCCAGGAAGTCGAACGGCGGGTAGGCGTACCACGGGGCCACGACGTGGACGCGCTTCGTCAGCGTCTCGTGGTCCGGGTGGACCAGCCGCACCGTGTAGTACCCGAAGTACTCGAACGGGGCGTGCGCCGGGGCCGCGCCGACCGGCGCGTTGTCGATGTAGACCTGGGCGTTCGGAACGTTCGACTCGACCACGAATCGGCGGTTGACGTGCCCGCACCCGGCGAGCAGCAGCCCGACCGCCGCGACCGACAGTAACCGCCCGGCCCGACCGGACATCCGGTTCCCCCCGCCCGCGGCGGTTCCGTGCTAGAATGATGACACGCCGGGGCCATACCCACCCTCCCGACCGGGGTCAACCGGAACCGCGGACTGGCGGGTGCGCCCCCCGCCCGACTACACTGAGCGCCTGAGCTCCCCCGAGGATTGTCCGTTGGCGGCATTCGAACCCGTCCGATACGCCGCGCTCACCGACGTCGGCGTGAAGCGGAGCCACAACCAGGACGCCTGCCTGCCGGTCCCCGCGGCCGACGAGGCCGCCTGGCGCGACCACGGGCACGTCTTCGTCGTGGCCGACGGCATGGGCGGCCACGCGGTCGGCGAGAAGGCCAGCTTCAAGGCCGTCCGCGACATCCCGCAGATCTACAACAAGCACGCCCGCGACGGCGCCGCCGCCGCCATCCGCCGGGCGTTCACCGAGGCCAACTCCGGCATCCACAACATCGGACAGGAGAACCCCGAGTTCCGCGGCCTCGGCACCACCGCCGTGGCCCTGTTCCTGCGGCCCGAGGGCGCCTGGGTCGGCCACGTCGGCGACAGCCGCGTCTACCGCTTCCGCGACGGCAACGCCGAGCAGTTGACGTTCGACCACTCGTGGGTGTGGGAGATCGCCAAGCGGCAGGGCGTGGACCCGGACGAGCTCGGCGACTTCAAGAAGAACGTCATCATCCGCTCGCTCGGCCCCGACCCCGAGGTCGAGGTGGACGTGGAGGGGCCGCACCCGGTCCACTCCGGCGACGTGTTTCTGCTGTGCTCCGACGGCCTCACCGGCGTCGTAATGCCCGACGAAGTGGGTGCCGTGGCGACGGCCCTGCCGCCGGAGGAGGCGGCGAAGATGCTGGTCCACCTGGCGAACCTCCGCGGCGGGCCGGACAACATCACGGTGATGATCGTCCGCGTCGGCGGCGGGTCGGAGGCCGGCGACGGCCGCCCCGGGGCTGGCTTCTTCGCCCGGCTGCTGCGCGGGTGGAACCGGCGGGTGCCGCTGCCGTTCACCGCGCTCGGCGGCGGCGGGTTGCTCGCGGGGCTGGCGCTGGCGATGCACCTGGGTGAGATCCCCGGCGCGAACGCGCTGTTCGTGCTGGCCGCGGCGGTGATCCTCGGCGGGCTCGGCGGGCTGATCGCACAGTTGATGAAGGAGCAGCCGGAGGAGGAGGCGCGGCCGCCGGAGGACGAGGGGCCGCGGGAGCTGCACGTCTACAAGACGACTCCGTGCCCGGTGACCGCGGCCGTGGCTGACAAGTTCGGGCAGCTGGAAACGGCGTTGATCCAGGCGATGAAGGCGCAGGACGTGGCCGCCGACTGGGGCGGCCACGACAAGCTGGCGAAGGCCGCCGAGGCGGCGAAGGCGAAGGGCGACGCCGAGGCGTTCCGCGCCCGGTGCAAGGCGCTGCTGTTCCTCGCCGAGGCGTTCCACAAGGCGCGGAACAAGGAGGAGTCGTTCCGCCCGAGCTGGAAGGACCGCAACGGCCCCGGAACCCCGCCGGCGTGACTACTTGACCGCGACCGGCGTCACCGTCAGGTTGCGGAACACCACCGGGCCGTGGTCGCCCTGGAGCATCAGCGGGCCTTCCGGGGCTTCCTTCCCGGTCAGACCGCCCGGCGTCGCCCCCTTCATCTCCACGTCCTTGTGCAGCGGCGTGCCGTTGAGCACGACCGAGCGGAACTTCGCGTTGGCGGTCTTCTTGCCGTTCTCGAACCGCGGCGCCTGGAAGTCGATCTCGAACTTCTGCCACTCGCCCGGCTTCTTGGCGGCGTTCACCTTGGGGGCGGCGGCGCTGTAGAGCGCCCCCAGGTCGCCCATGCCGAGCTTGTCGGCCGGCCGGCCGAAGCTGTCCAGCACCTGCACCTCGTACTCGCCCATCACGTAGATGCCGGAGTTCGACCCCTTCGGGAGCATGAACTCGACCTCCAGCTTGATGTCGCCGAACTTCGCCTCGGTGTACAGGTCGGAGCCGGCGCCGGTGATCGCGGCCAGCACCCGGCCGGAGCCGTCGGGCGAGTTGTCGATGCCGCCGACGAGCTTGGTCGGGTTCTTCTCGTCCCACAACGCGGCGCACGCCTGCCACTGGTTCTTGGCGGCGTTCTTCGCCTTCCAGCCGGTGAGGTCCTTGCCGTTGAAGAGCTTGATCGGGGCGGGGTCCGCGGCCGGCGCGAGCGACGCGGCGAGGACGGCGGGGACGAGCAGGAGGAATCGCATGAGGGGCTCCGGGGGCGGGACGAACGGAGAAAGCCCGGGGACGGCCGTCCCCGGGCTTTGGCGATTATCTCACCCCGCCCGCCGCTCGGGCAGCGGGTACTCCAGGATTTCCTGCAACAGCTCCCGCTTGCTCGGGCGGGCGAGCAGCGGCACCAGGTTCGGCAACGCGTAGTAGTCGCCGTCGAACTGGTAGGCGTCGGCCGCGACCCCGGCCTTGCGGCACGCCGCCTCCAGCTCCGCGGTCGCGCCCGTCACCTTGACGAAGCAGACCGCCGGCTCGACCTTCAGCTCGTCCCGGTACTTCAGGAGTTCCGGCACGAACAGGGGGGCGGTGTTCTCCCCCTCGTCGGTCACGACCACCAACTGCTCGACGTACTGCCGCTTCCGCCGCAGCACCTCGATTGCCGCACCCACCGACGTGCCGCCGCCGGCGGAGATGCCCGCGAGCGCCTTCTCCCACGCCGCCAGGTCCGGCCCCGCGGCCTCGACTGGGTAGGCGATGGTGTCGAAGGCGTAGGCGTACAGCTCCCGGTCGGCCACGGCCGCCAGCAGCGCCCCGAGCCGCTTGCCGATCTCGATCGCCTGCGACATCGACCCCGACTTGTCGATGAGCAGCGCGATCGGCCGCGTGATCCGACCCCGCGCCTTCACGCGGGCGTCGGCCACGGCGTCGAGCTTGGCCTTCACGTCCGCCGACACGCCGGCCGCGTCGCGGGCCTTCTCGGCCTTGAACGCGCTGACCCGGCCGACCGTCTTGGCCTGCTCCAACCGTGCCTCGACCATCGCCTTGAGGGTCGGCTCGTCGAACGCCCCGCGGCGGCGGAGCATGTCGAGGTTGTTGATGACCTCCTGCGGCGTCATCCGGCCCACGAGCGCCTTCAGCACCGCCGGCGTCACGCGCTTCACGAGCCCGACCGCGACGCGGAACGGCACGTCGTGCTGCACGATCAGCCGGGCCGCCAGGTCGGGCGAGTCGGCGCCGGCGAGAGCCTTGAGCCCGGCCAGCTTCGATCCCTCGGGCGGCCGGTCGTCGAACAGCACGGCCTGCGCCCGCGGCCCCGGCTTGACGTGCAGCAGCGCGTACAGCCGCTTCAGCGCCTTGCGCGCGGTCAGGGCCGTGCTGTCGAACCAGCGGTCGTCCGCCTCGCGCTCGCGGAGGTAGCGCGTGACCTCGGTCCGCACCGACCGCGGTACGTTCCGGCCGAGCCCGCCGTTGGCGGTCATCCGCACCGTCTCCGGCTTCGGCGCGACCACCTGCACCGTCACCTCCTCCTTCCAGCCGTGGATGAAGTCGACGACGCGGCCGAGCTGGTACGGCGGCAGCTGCCGGAGCATCGCCAGCCCGACCTCGCGGTGGCCCGGGAAGGCGCTCAGCGCCAGCGTGACGACGAACATCTCGTGGTGGTCGCGCACGTCGCCGTGGTCGGCGTACCAGGCGGCGAGGCGGACGTAGAACCGCGGGTCCTGCGCCACCAGCTCGGCGTGGAGCGGGTGGACGAGTCCGAGGTTCCGGTGCGGGCAGGTGAGGAGGCTGTTGAGCATCGCCAGCCGCAGGTCCTGCTCGTTCGGCAACGTCGTCGTCATGGGCGGACCTCCAACGAAAACGGCCGCCGAAGCGGCCGTGTGGTGCGGGTGCTGGTATCGAATTGAACGCCCCGGGCCGCCGCACGAGTCCGGCCGGCTTTGGGTGACACGAGCGCTCTACCACTGAGCTACCCCTCGGTGAGTCGAGGGGGCCGGAGTCGAACCGGCGACCGCTCCCGTACTAGGGGAATGTGTGTAGGCCGTCCGCGTGGGGTGCGGGCAACCCGGGGCGTTCGCAGAAAGGGACGCGAGCGGCGGCGGGAGGTTCGGAGAAATCCCCGGGTTCCGCCGCTCGCGGCGTAGCACCGCGGTGCTACGCCGCGAGCGGCGGAACATCATCGCTCCCCGATCCGCAGCAGCACCTTCCCCCCCTTCCCCTCCGCGGCGGCGTGCGCCACCGCCTCGCGCACCCGCGCCAGCGGGTACGTCGCGGCGATCGGGCTCGTCAGCGTGCCGTCGCGGATCAGTTCGCCGACCTCGCGGAACAGCCGCAGCATTCGCAGCACCCGTTGCTTCTTCGCCCAGCTGCCGAGCCAGAAGCCTTCGACGCGCACGTCGCCGCTCAGGATGCGCCGCGGGTGGACCGACACCGGCTCGTCCGACAGTGACCCGAACAGCAGGATGCGCCCGCCGGGCGCGAGCGCCGCAATCGCCGCGGTGCCGGTCGCGCCTCCGACGGGGTCGATGGCATAGCGCACCCCGCCGGGCACGGCCGCCCTCACCTGTTCCTCAACCGGGCCGTCGCCTTCCACGATCACAGCGTCGGCTCCCAGCGCCGTCAACTCGGCGACCTGCTCACGGCGGCGCACCACGTTCACCGTGCGGAAACCGGCCCGCTTGCCGAGGCGAATGACCATCTGCCCCAAATTGCTCCCCGCGGCCGTTTGCAGCAGCCACTCGCCGGCCGGCACCTTCAGTACGTTGCGGGTCATGGCGATGGCCGTGGCCGGGTTCACGAAGAACGTCGCCGCCTGCTCGTCCGGCAGGTCGTCGGGCACCGGGATGACCTGCCGAGCGCGGGTGACGGTGTACTCGGCCCAGTTGCCGACGCGGTCGTTGATGACTGCGACGCGCTTCCCCTTCCGCAGCCAGCCGAGGACGCCGCCGCCGCTCGCCTCCACGACGCCGACGCCCTCGAACCCCGGCGTCGCGGGAAGGCTCGGCTTCAACCCGTACTTCCCCTCGACGTACATGAGGTCCGACGGGTTAACGGGGCTGGCGAGCATCCGCACCAGCACCTCGCCGCGGCGCGGCTCCGCGGCCGGCACCTCGCGCAGCTCCAGCACCTCGGCGGGGGGACCGGTCCGGTCGAACACGACGGCATTCACGCGGGCACTCCTGGGGGTGCGTGGTGTTTTACGTTACAATCACGCGAAAGCCCGGAGTTGCCGCGTGGCCGCCTTCTTCAACGAGTTCTGGCAGGACGTCGCCGGCTGGCTGTTCCTCCTCGAAGTCGTCGTCACCGTCGCCACGCTGATGTCCGTGCTCCACCTGAAGCGGGAGCCGATGTCGGCCATAGCCTGGAGCCTGGCGGTCATCATGCTGCCGCTGGTCGGGCCGCTCCTGTTCCTCGTCTTCGGCTACCAGTCGGTCGCCCGACCGATCAAGCGGAAGCGGCACCGCAAGACGAAGTACCGCTCGCTGGCGACGAACCTGCCGCCGGGGGCGCAGCAGGACGCCGCCGCGCCGACGCTCGACGTGCCGGGCCGGTGGGAGGTGCTGGCGAAGCTCGCCCACCACGCGGACGGCTTCCCCGTCACCGCCGGGAATCGCGTCGAGTTGTACCACCTCGGCGAGACCGCCTACGCCGCCATGCTCGCGGCCATCGGGGCGGCGAAGCACCACGTCCACATCGAGTTCTTCATCTTCCGCCCCGACGAGACCGGCCGCCGCTTCGTCGCCGCACTCACGCTCGCCGCACGCCGCGGCGTCGAGGTGCGCTTCCTGTACGACTCGCTCGGCTCGCACGCCCTGAGCCGCCGGCTGTTCAAGGCGCTGGTCGCCGCGGGCGGGAAGGTGAACGGCTTCCTGCCGCTGCTCAACCCGCTCTACCGGTTCCGGGTGAACCTGCGGAACCACCGGAAAATCCTGGTCGTGGACGGCCGCGTCGGCTTCACCGGCGGGCTGAACATCGGCGACGAGTACGTCGGCAAGGTGCCGCGCTTCGGGCACTGGCGCGACACCCACCTGCGCCTCGAAGGCCCGGCCGTGGAGTCGCTGCAGCGGGTGTTCCTGGAGGACTGGCACTTCGCCACCGACGAGGCCGCCCGCGGACCGAAGTATTATCCGGACCACGTCCCGCACCCGAGATCGAGCCTCGTTCAGATCGTTCATTCCGGCCCGGACGCGGAATACAAGGCGATCCGCGAGACGTACTTCGCCGGCATCCTGCGCGGGCGGAAGCGGGTGTGGATCGCCAGCCCGTACTACGTGCCCGACGCCGGGCTGCGCGACGCGCTGATGCTCGCCGGGCGGTCCGGGGTGGACGTGCGGCTGCTGTGCCTGTTCCGGCCGGACCACTGGGTCGCGTACCTCGCGGCCCGGTATTATTGGCCCGAGCTGCTCGCGGCCGGGGTGAAGGTGTACCAGTACGGTCGCGGCATGATGCACAGCAAGTACGTGCTCGTGGACGGCGAGTGGGCGTCCGTCGGCAGCGCGAACCTGGACAACCGCAGCCTGCTGCTGAACTACGAGGTGAACGCCCTGATCTACGACCCGAAGGTGATCGCCGAGATGGAGGAGCAGTACCTGAACGACCTGGAATGGTCGGTGCGGATCGACCCGGACGTGTTCGCCAAGCGCCCCGCCGTCGCCCGGCTGGCCGAGAACGCCGCCCGGCTGCTGTCCCCGATCCTGTGACCGCACGGCTCGGGCCTTGTAGGTCGGGCCGAGTCTTCGAGGCCCGACGCGGGGGGCGCGTGAGCGAACCCGAAATCCCTGTCGCGCATACGCCGCGGGGCTTTCTCCGTCACTCCATAGCGCCCCGCGTCGGGCCTCGAAGACTCGGCCCGACCTACGAAAACCCCTGCACCACCGTATCCTGACCCGGCCGACCGGAGGACCGACGTGGACCCGCTCTGGGCGCCGTGGCGCTCGTCCTACGTGACCGCGGAAAAGCCGAAGGACGACGCCTGCTTCGTCTGCCGCGGTGCGGCCGAGACCACCGACCGCGCCAACCTCGTCGTCCACCGCACCGGGCTGTCGGTCGTGGTGTTGAACCGCTACCCGTACAACAACGGCCACCTGCTGATCGCCCCGAAGCGCCACCGCGGCCGCCCCGCCGACCTCGACGACGCCGAGCTCCTCGACCTCCAGCGCGTGTTGCGCGACATGCTCGGCGTCCTGGAACGCCGGATGACGCCGGACGGGTTCAACGTCGGCCTCAACCTCGGCGCCGCGGCCGGGGCCGGGCTGCCGGGGCACCTGCACTGGCACGTCGTGCCGCGCTGGAACGGCGACACCAACTTCATGCCCGTCCTCACGGACGCGAAGGTCATCGTGCAGTCCCTCGACGCCCTCTACGACCTCCTCGCCGCCGACCTTGCCGCCCGGTGATACCGATGCGCCCCGCCGCCCTCCTCGCGCTTCTCGTCGTCGTGTCCGCCGCGCGGGCGGAACTGCCGTCGCCTCGGCTCGACCGCATTGCGCCGCTCGGCGCCGCGGCCGGATCGACGGTCGAAATCGAGTTGATCGGCGCCGACCTGGAGGACGCGACGAAGCTAATCTTCGACGACGCCGGCATCACCGCCGAGTACGTGAAGGACCGGAAATTCAAGGTGACCGTCGCCGCGAACGTACCGGCCGGAACCTTCGACGCCCGGCTGGTCGGCCGCTACGGCGTCAGCAACCCGCGGCTGTTCGCCGTGTCCGCGGGGCTGACCGAACTCGCCGAGAAGGAGCCGAACGACGACCCCGCGCTGGCGCAGCCGGTGCCGGTGAACGCGGCCGTGAACGGCACGTCCGACCAGGGGCGCGAGGACGTGTTCCGCGTGGCCGTGCGGAAGGGGCAGCGCGTCGTAGTCGAGTGTTTCGCCCAGCGGCTCGACTCACAGCTCGACGCCACGCTCACCGTGTCAGCTGCCGACGGCCGGCCGGTCGCGTCCAACGGCGACTACTACGGCCGCGACCCGCTCGTCGAGTTCGTTGCCCCCGCCGACGGCGAGTACTTGGTGAGCCTGAACGACCTGTCGTTCCGCGGCGGCCACCCCTACCGACTCGTCGTCAGCGACCGGCCGCACGTCGAGAACGTGTTCCCGCGGGCGGTGAAGGTCGGGCAGCCGGCGGTCGTGTCAGTGTTCGGCCGCAACCTCGGCGGCAAGGCGTCCGGGCTCGTCGTCAACGACCTGCCGCTCGATGTGATCCCCGAAACGGTCGATCCGCTGCGCGACATCTTCACCCGCGGGCTGTTCCGCTTCACCGACCACCCGACGGCCCACAGCGTGCTGCCGACCGCGGCGACGTGTACGCTCGCCGGCTTCCAACACCGCGGCGTGCCGCTGCTGGTCACTGACACCGCCGTGTCACTGGAGCAGGAGCCGAACGACGACCCGAAAGCTCCGCAGAAGCTGACGCTGCCGGCGGTCGTGAGCGGCCGGTTCGACAAGGAGCGCGACGCCGACTGGTTCCAGATCGAGCCGACGGAGAGCGGCCCGCACAGCTTCGAGGTGTACTGCGAGCGGATCGCCGGCCGGGCCGACCCGTACCTGGTCGTGCTCGACGAGAAGGACAACCGCGTGAGCGAGCTGGACGACTTCGGCATCCGCGCGAACGCCTTCGACGGCCACCTCCGCGACCCGTCGGGCGTCGTGACCCTGAACGCGAAGCAGAAGTACCGCGTGCTGGTGCAGGACCGCTACCGCCGCGGCGGCCCGCGCTACCAGTACGTGCTGACCGTCCGGCGGCCGGTGCCGGACTTCTACCCGGCGGTGATCCACCACCAGAACCCCGGCCCCGGCGGCACCACCGTCCGCAAGGGCGGCACCGCCTACCTCGACCTGATCGTCCACAACAAGGACGGCTTCACCGGCCCGTTCACGGTCACGGCCGAAGGTCTGCCGAAGGGGTTGCACGCGGCGCCGACGGTGGTATCGGGCGGCGACCGCGGCGTGGTGGTGCTGTGGGCGGACGCCGACGCCCCCGATTTCGCCGGTCCGATCCGCCTGACCGCGACCGCGAAGCGCGGCGACGAAACGCTCGTGCGCGAGGTGCGCCCCTACACGCGCGTGTGGAACAGCACCGACCTGAACAGCAGCCGCCCGACCCGCGAGCTAGTCGTGGCCGTGGCCGACGCCGCCCCGTTCGCGGTGGTGCCGGCGGCAGAGCGCCTCACGATCGAGGCCGGCAAGAAGGCCGAGTTGAAGCTGACGTGCCAGCGCCATCAGGCCGACTTCAAGGCCGCGGTGAACCTGACCGGCCTGACGCTGCCGAACGCGGTGCGGGTGACGACCGCGTCGATCCCCGAGGGGAAGACGGACGCGACGGTGACGGTGGAGGTGCCGGCGAACACGCGGCCGGGCGAGTACACGTTCGCGTTGCAGTGCCAGGCCCAGGTGCCGTTCAGCAAGGACGCGAAGGCCGCGACGCGCCCGAACACGCTGGTGACGACCCCGAGCCGGCCGGTGACCGTCGTGGTGACAGCGGCGCCGGCCAAGAAGTAGCGTTCCTTTTCCGTCCGAGCCCGGAGCGTGAGCGACGGGTCAGCGTAACCCGTCGCTCACGCTCCGGGCTCGGACGAACCTCCCGCTCCGTGGAGTCTCCCATGCCCCGCCTCGCTCCCGCCTTATTCCTATTCGCGGCGCTCGCCGTCCCCGCGGCCGCAGCCGAGCCGGTGTCGCTGTTCGACGGCAAGACGTTCGCCGGGTGGGAGGGCGACACCGCGAAGACGTGGAAGGTCGCGGACGGCGTCATCACCGCCGGGTCGCTCGACGCCACCGTGCCGCGGAACGAGTTCCTCTGCACCACCAAGACCTACGGCGACTTCGAGCTGAAGGTGCGCTTCAAGCTGGAGGGCGACAAGGAGCGCGTCAACGCCGGCGTGCAGTTCCGCACCAAGCGCATCCCGAACCACCACGAGGTGAGCGGCTACCAGGCCGACGCCGGGCAGCAGTACTGGGGGGCGCTGTACGACGAGTCGCGGCGGAACAAGGTGCTGGAGAAGCCGGACGAGAAGCTGCTCGCCGGACTCGTGAAGCACGGCGACTGGAACGACTACACGATCCGCTGCGAGGGGCCGCGCGTCCGACTGTGGCTGAACGGCACGATGACCGTGGACTACACGGAGCCCGACGAGAAGGTCGAGCGGACGGGCGTGATCGGCCTGCAAATCCACGGCGGGGCGAAGGCGCGGGTGTCGTACAAGGACATCCGCATCGAGGAGCTGAAGGCGGGGAAGTAATCACCCGGGCGAGCGGCCCGCGTGAGCGGGCTGTTGCTGAGCGCATCGATGTGTTCAGCAACAGCCCGCTCACGCGGGCCGCTCGCCAGCGAGTCGGCCCGCCTTTACCGCCCCGCCCTGCATCACCGCGATGAAGCGAGTGCGGTCCTCCAGCATCGACACGTCCGCGGCCACGTCGCCGTCCACGACCAGCAGGT
>Ga0105048_10002135_pt1 | contig 31935 bp, 29 predicted proteins | sample MAT05_FD_78382 | JGI IMG/M metagenome (GOLD analysis project Ga0105048, IMG submission 78382) | Freshwater microbial communities from Lake Fryxell liftoff mats and glacier meltwater in Antarctica - MAT-05 | ecosystem: Environmental > Aquatic > Freshwater > Ice > Liftoff microbial mat | place... | reverse complement strand
GGGGCATCAGGCAAAGTGATCCACGGGCCATCCATGCCCATGCCGCCTTCCACCGCGCTGGTCGCGCACAGTTGCGGGCCATCAAGGTCGATGTAGGACACCACATCGTCAAACGCCACGGCGAAGTGAGCCGCTGCGGTGACGCTGATAGCGGCCTCCAGCATGCAGCCCACCATACAGGTCTTGTGGTGCAGGCGCGCCAGGTTGGCCACTTCAATGGCCTGGCTGATGCCACCGGTTTTCATCAGCTTGATGTTGATGACATCGGCGCCGCCGATGGCCAAAATCTGCAGCGCCTGCCGGGCAGAAAACACCGCCTCGTCGGCCAGGATTGGGGTCAGCGTGTGATCAGTGACAAATTTGAGACCAGCCAGATCACCAGCGGGCACCGGTTGCTCCACCAATTCGAGGGCCACACCGGCCTTTTCAATGGCCTGGATCACCAGCACCGCGTGTTTGGGCGTCCAACCCTGGTTGGCATCCAGGCGCAGCGCCACATGCGGGCCAACAGCGCGCTCAATGGCCAGCACGCTGTCCACATCGTCTTGCCAGGTGTGACCGCCCACCTTGATCTTCAGGCAGTCAAACCCGTCGGCCACACCCCGCTGGGCCTCCTTGACCATGACAGCCACATCGTTGACGCTGATGGTGATGTCGGTTTTGATCTGCGGGTCGCCGCCGCCGAGCAACTGGTACAGGGGCACGCCCATGGCCTGCGCGCGCAGGTCATACAGGGCAATCTCCAGCGCCGCTTTGAGGCTGCGGTGTTGGGCCACATGCTTGTGCAGCGTGCGCAACAAGGCATTGAAATCCTGCAACCGCTTGCCCAGCAGGCGCGGCGCGATCAGATCCAGGGCAGCGCGCATTGAGCCCAGCACGTCGCCGGTGATGGCTGCCGTGGCAGGCGCCTCGCCGTAGCCCGTCAGGCCGGTGTCGGTCTCGATACTGATCACCAGGTCATGCACTTCGGTAACGCTGCGCACAGCGGTTTTGAACGGAACCTTGAGCGGGACTTTGATCTCACCAACGGTGATGCGCTTGATCAGCATGGATTTCCTGGGTGGTGTGATAGGTGATTTTGGCCCGGCTGGGGCAAATCGGATAGCTTTTGGCAGGCAAATTGTAGTCAGGCAGGGGCGTGATCACGCCTGCGCCAGCGCCCAGACCACATGCTCGCGCACCAGCGCGCTCGGGTGCGTCTGGCGGGTCTGCAAGGCGCTCTGCAGAGCCTGGCGAACCTCAGCGTTGGCCGCACCGCGCAGAGCATTGCCCAGCGCCACCGCCACATTGCGCAGCCAGCGCTCATGGCCAATGCGGCGAATCGGGCCGCCTTCGGTCAAATTTAAAAACACCGCTTCAGTCCAGTCGAAGACCTCGGCAAGCGATTGATCCGCCAAGCCCGCCCGGGCATCAAAGTCTGGCAAAGCGCTGGTGCGGGCAAACTTGTTCCACGGGCAGACCAGCTGGCAGTCGTCACACCCGTAAATGTGGTTCCCCATCAGCGGACGCAGTTCGAGGGGTATTGGCCCGGCGTGCTCGATGGTCAGGTAAGAGATGCAACGCCGCGCATCCACCCGGTACGGCGCGACGATGGCCTGTGTGGGGCAGATGTCGATGCAGGCGCTGCAACTACCGCAATGGTCGGCCACCGCAGGCGTGGGCGGCAGCGCCACATCGACAAAAATCTCGCCCAAAAAAAACACCGAACCCGCATCACGGTTCAGCAGCAGCGTGTGTTTGCCACGCCAGCCCTGTCCGCTGCGGGTGGCCAATTCAACTTCAAGCACCGGTGCCGAGTCGGTAAAGACGCGGTAGCCCAGCGGGCCAAACTCCAGCGCGATGCGGTCGCTGAGCTTTTGCAGGCGGTTGCGCAGCACCTTGTGGTAGTCGCGGCCCCGGGCGTAGAGCGAGACGATGGCTTGTTGCGGGCGCTGCAAGCGCGCAAACTCCACCGCCTGCCAGCCTTCTGGTGTGGTGGCAGGCAGGTAATCCATGCGCGCGGTGATCACACTCAGCGTGCCCGGCACCAGCTCCGCCGGGCGGGCGCGCTTCATGCCGTGCGCCGCCATATAAGCCATGTCGCCATGAAACCCGGCTGCCAGCCACGCCGATAATCCGGGCTCTGCGCTGGACAAATCCACGCCCGACACGCTGATTTGGGAGAATCCCAGTGCAAGCCCCCATTGCTGAATTTTGGAGACCTTCGCATCGCCGTCGTTATGAGTTCTGAAGTTGTTCACCTGCCCATTGTAAAAACCACCGTCTGGCCAGACGAATCCGCCACGCAAGCCTTTGCGCAAACGCTGGCGGCCCAGCCGGCATTGCGCAACGCTTTCATCGAACTGCGCGGCGATTTGGGCGCGGGCAAAACCACGCTGGTGCGCTACCTGCTGCGCGCTTTGGGCGTGCCGGGCCGCATCAAAAGCCCGACCTATGCGGTGGTGGAGTCTTACGAGTTGCCGGATCTGGCGGTGTGGCACTTTGACTTTTTCCGCTTCCATGACCCGCAGGAGTGGGAAGACGCGGGGTTTCGGGATATTTTTGCCAGCCTGGGTTTGAAGCTTGTGGAATGGCCCGACAAAGCGGCGGGCCACCTGCCGCTGGCCGACCTGGTGGTGCAGCTGGCAATGCAACTGGAGGTGCAGGATGAGACTGCGCGCCAAGTCACAATCACCGCCCAAACCGTTACCGGATTGACGTTGATACAATGTTTTAATAGCTGCTTGCCCTTATTGGACAAGGGCTAGAGGCCTATGGCTCTTATACATACACCTCAACACCTGACAGCTGTCAACCCGGGCACCACGCCATGAAACGCCGCGACTTTGTGCAGGGCGGCACGCTGGTGCTGCTGCTGGGCGCCCAGCAGCTGGCACGTGGCGCGACCATTGTGGCGGTGCGGATCTGGCCGGCGCCAGACTATTCGCGCGTCACCATCGAGTCCGACACGCTGCTGACCTTCACGCAAAACTTTGTCCCTAACCCGCCCCGGTTGGCGGTCGATGTGCGCGGCCTCGAGCTGAATCCGGCGCTGAAAGAGCTGGTGGCCAAGGTCGTCCCCAATGACCCGACCATCCGCGGTATTCGCGTTGGACAATTTAGCCCTGATGTGGTGCGCTTGGTGCTGGACCTGAAGCAGGCGGCGGCACCGCAAGTGTTCAACCTGCCCCCGGTTGCCGCTTACAAGCACCGGCTGGTGCTTGACCTTTACCCCACGCAGGTGGCTGACCCGCTGGACTCGCTGATTGCCGAGCGCCTGAAAGAAGCCACGCCCGCGGCGGTTGTACCCAGCACCCCCGCCGAGGCCGACCCGCTGGGTGATTTGATTGCGCAAAAATCCACCCCAGGCAACGACAGCAACCAAACTGCTACCGGAAAAGTAGCTGCTGGCGCAGTACAGGCAAGGGCTACAACCCAAAAAAGCTTGAAAGACTACGACGGGCCTTACATGTCGGCCCCGCGCCCACAGGCCACCGACCGGCTGATCATCATCGCGCTCGACCCCGGCCACGGCGGCGAAGACCCCGGCGCCATCGGCCCTGGCGGCACGCGCGAAAAAGACGTGGTGCTGCGCCTGGCGCACCGCCTGCGTGAGCGCATCAACGCAGGCAGCGTCAACGGCAACGCCATGCGCGCCTTCATGACCCGCGACTCCGACTTTTTCGTGCCCCTGGGCGTGCGCGTGGACAAGGCCCGCCGTGTGCAGGCCGACCTGTTCATCAGCTTACACGCCGACGCTTTTTTTACGCCTAATCCGCAGGGCGCCAGTGTGTTTGCGCTGAGCCAGGGCGGCGCCTCCAGTGCGGCGGCGCGCTGGATGGCGGCCAAGGAAAACAAGGCCGATTCGATTGGCGGCCTGAATGTGCGGGCCAGGGACGTGGAGGTCAGGCGTGCCCTGCTCGACATGAGCACCACCGCCCAAATCAAGGACAGCCTGCAGCTGGGCGGGTCGATGCTGCAGCAGATCAAACGGGTGGGCAAACTACACAAACCGCGCGTGGAGCAAGCCTCTTTTGCGGTGCTGAAAGCGCCCGACATTCCCAGCGTGCTGGTCGAGGCCGCGTTCATCAGCAACCCTGACGAGGAAGCCAAGCTCAACAGCGATGCCTATCAGGAGCAGCTGGCCGACGCGCTGATGAAGGGCATTGAAGGCTACTTCGCCAAAAACCCGCCGCTGGCGCGCAACCGCACAATCTGAACTGTGGCTGGTGGCCGCTACTGCCCGGGCACCTGCAGATCGGCCCGGTGGCGGCAACTGGCAATGCGCACCGCATTGGGCTCGTCGGTGCTGGCGATCCAGTCGCGCGCCTGCTGCTCGGAGCGACCAAAGCGCATGTGCCGCGCCAGCAGGCGGGCGTAACGCAGGTCTTCTGGCACGTCCAGGTACCAGATCTCATCAAGCACACCGGGCAACTGGTTCCACGGCGCCTCTTCGAGCAGCAGGTAATTGCCTTCAGTGACGATCAGCGGCGTGGCGGGAAATATGGCGATGGCGCCAGCAATGGCTTCTTCAACCTCGCGGCGGTAATCCGGGGCGTAGACCACCTCATCGGCCGACTGTGCCTTGAGGCGGCGTAGCAGGTTGAGGTAGCCTGCGGCGTCAAAAGTGTCGGGTGCGCCCTTGCGCCCGCGCCTGCCCAGGCGCAGCAACGCACTGTTGGCCAGATGAAAACCGTCCATCGGCACCACCTGCACCGCATCGCCAAACTGCGTCGCAATCGCCTGCGCCAGGGTGGACTTGCCAGCACCCGGTGCTGCGGCAATACCCAGTAGGCGGCGGCGTCCGCTGGCCAGCAAATCGGTGATGCGCTGGCGGCACAAGTCGGGTAGCGCGATGCTGTCAAGGGTGCTCATCGGAAATATTTTTGATAGCTACCCGCGCTTTGTGCATAAGGGCTAGAAGCCATTTTTATGCCCAATCAAAAGCTAACACCCACCTCAGCCAGACGCTGCACCACCTGCGCCCGTGTCGGCGGCACACAGCCGCGCTGCATCACACACAAGCTCGCACTGGTAATTGCACTGCCCAGCAGCTCATGCGCCACCGTGGTCGACACCGCCGCCCAGCCCCAGTCGGCGGGTACGCGGTTGGCCAGCATGGCCACCACCAGCCCAGCCAGAAAGCAGTCGCCAGCGCCAACCGTGTCTACCACCGAGAGCGGGGCGGTCTCATGTGCCTCGAACACCTGGCCGTGGCGAGTCACCAAGGCAGCACCTTCAGCGCCAAGGGTTAGCGCCAGCACACCGGCGCGGCTGGTTTTCAGCAAATGCCGGGCTTGTGCCAGCGCGTTGTCACCCGGCAAGGCCAGGCAGGCCAGGTCTTCGTCGCTGGCCTTGATGACATCGGCGTATTGCAGCGCGGTGAGCACATGGCGGCGGTACAGGTCCAGGTTGGGCATGACCGAGGGGCGCAGGTTGGCGTCGATCACCACCGTGCGGCCCGCCTGGCGCTGCGCTGCCAGCCACGGCAGGTAGGTGTCGGCATCGTCAGGCGACAGAGCCAGCGCGCCGGTGCAAACCAGTTCCAGGCTCTCGGCCTGGCTGCAAGCCTGGGTCAGCGCGTCTGCGCTGGTGGCGCGGTCGGCCACGCCCTCGCGGTAAAAAGCGTAATCCGGGTGGCCGCTGGCATCCACATTCACCACCGCCAGCGAGGTGACCTGCAGCACCGGCTCGGGCACGGCCAGGTGCGCGCCGTCCTGCGCCAGCGCAGCGGCCAGCTGGCGGCCAAAACGGTCTTTGGACAAGGGGTTGAGGTACAGCGTGTCAATGCCCTGGCGCGCCAGCGCACGGGTCAGGTTGTACACCGCGCCGCCCAGGCAGGGCTCAAAGCGGCCATCAGTGCCCGCAATCATGTCAATCAAGGCCTCGCCTGCGGTTGCCACTTGCGCCGAAGAACTTATTTTTGACATACTAGGGTTTTCCATAACTAAAACAACTTGATTTAATAACTCTGACTGGACTATAGTTCAACCGCGCTGATTCAACAAGCGTGATTTCCCGGGGATTGGCCCGGGCCAGAAACACAGCCATTACAACCCGGCCGCGAGGTCACTCTCTGAAGGAACGCCATGAAATTCTCCACCACTTTGATCCTGAGCTCGTTGGCCCTGGCCATTGGCTCGGCCTTTGCGGCTGATGCACCCATCATCGGTCTGATCACCAAGACCGAAACCAACCCATTTTTCGTCAAGATGAAGGAAGGTGCCAAGGCCGAAGCTGAAAAAGCCGGCGCCAAGCTGATGTCTGCCGCTGGCAAGATCGACGGCGACACGGCCGGCCAGATCACCGCGTTGGAAAACATGACCTCAGCCGGTGCCAAGACCATCATGATCACTTCAGCGGGCGACGCCATCATCCCGACCGTGAAGAAGATCCAGGCCAAGGGCGTGCAAGTGATTGCACTGGACAGCCCATTTGACGGCGCCGACGCCCTGTATGCCACTGACAATTACAAGGCCGGTGTGTTGATTGGCCAGTACGCCAAGGCCGCCATGGCTGGCAAACCCGCGAAGATCGCCATGCTGGACTTGTTCCCCGGCCACCCGGTGGGCGCCCAGCGCCACAACGGTTTCATGAGCGGCTTTGGTCTGAAGGCCAATGATGCCAAGTCCAATGAACTCTCCACTGCGCCCGAAATCGTCTGTGCCAATGACACCAACGGTGATCGCGCCAAGGGCCAGACTGCCATGGAAAACTGTCTGCAAAAAGATCCTGACATCAATGTGGTCTACACCATCAATGAACCCGCTGCAGCTGGCGCCTACAACGCTTTGAAGAAAGCCGGCAAGGAAAAGGGCGTGCTAATCCTGTCGATTGACGGCGGCTGCCAGGGCATCAAGGACACGGAAGCCGGCATCATCACCGCGACCTCGCAGCAATACCCGTTGAAGATGGCCTCAATGGGTGTGGCCGCGGGTGTGGAATATGCCAAGACTGGCAAGAAGGCCACCGGTTATGTCGACACCGGCGTGACGCTGATCGCCAAAACCGCCATCGCTGGCGTGGACAGCAAAGACACCAAGGTCGGTATGGACCTGTGCTGGGGCAAGAAGTAATTTTGTAACCCCTTCGGCGAGGCAGTTTGTCGCGCCGAAGTGCCAGCGACATCGCCTGTCCATCATCCATTGACCACTGTCCGGAGCCCGCGATGTCCACCATCAGCAAGCGCAATATTCCTTGGGGCGTCCTGGGGCCCTGGATCGCTCTGGCGATCACCTGTCTGTTTTTCGCCACCCAATCTAGCCGCTTTTTGAGCGGTGGCAACTTGTCACTGGTGTTGCAGCAGGTGATGGTGGTGGGGGTGATTGCCATCGGCCAGTCACTGATCATTTTGACGGCGGGCATTGACCTGTCGTGTGGCATGGTGATGGCCCTGGGCGGTGTGGTCATGACCAAATTCGCTGTGGACTACGGCATGAACCCGTATCTGGCGATTTTGTGTGGCCTGGGGGTGACCACTGTGGCCGGCCTGCTCAACGGCCTGCTGGTCACAAGGATGAAACTGCCCCCTTTTATCGTGACGCTGGGCACCTTGAATATTGCCTTTGCCATCACGCAAATTTATTCCGGGGCACAGACCATCACCGATCTGCCCCCGGCAATGACCTTCCTCGGCAACACGTTCAATATTGGCAGCACCGAAGTCAGCCTGGGCACAGTGACCATGCTTATTTTGTATGCGCTGGCCTGGTTTGTACTGCGTGAAACAGCGCCTGGGCGCCACCTGTACGCGGTGGGAAACAACCCCGAAGCCGCACGCTTGAGCGGTATCAGCGTAGACCGGGTACTGCTCTATGTGTACGCGCTGGCCGGCCTGTTCTACGGCATCGCCGCCCTGCTGTCTGTCGCACGCACCGGTGTCGGTGACCCCAACGCCGGAACCACTGAAAACCTGGACGCCATCACCGCCGTGGTGCTGGGCGGCACCAGTCTGTTTGGCGGGCGCGGCATCATCTTGGGCTCGCTGGTGGGGGCGGTGATTGTGGGCGTGTTCCGAAACGGCCTGACGCTGATGGGCGTGGCCTCGGTTTACCAGACCCTGATTACCGGCATTTTGGTGATTCTGGCGGTGGCTGCCGACCAGATGTCCCGCAAAGGAGCGCGCTGATGAAACCCGGAGAAAACCAACCCCTGGTCATGCAAGCCAAAGGCATCGTGCAGCGTTACGGCCAGGTCATGGCGCTGGACGGCACCGATTTTGAGTTGCGCGCTGGCGAAATTCTGGCGGTCATTGGCGACAACGGTGCCGGCAAGTCGTCGCTCATCAAGACGCTCTCGGGTGCGGCCATTCCCACCGAGGGCGAGATTTTTCTGGACGGCAAGCCGGTGAAATTCAGGTCGCCCATCGATGCCCGGCGCGCCGGGATCGAGACGGTATACCAGGACCTGGCGGTGGCACCGGCCATGAGCATTGCGGAAAACCTGTTTCTGGGCCGCGAGCTTCTCAAGCCCGGCCCGCTGGGCAAGTTGCTGAAGCTGCTGGACAAAAAAGAAATGCTGGCGCAGGCCATCGCGCGCATGAACGACCTGAAAGTCGGCATCCGTTCGATGACGCAGGCGGTGGAAACGCTCTCCGGCGGCCAGCGTCAGTGCGTGGCGGTGGCGCGTGCCGCAGCTTTTGCCCAGCATGTGGTGATCATGGACGAGCCTACCGCGGCATTGGGCGTGAAAGAAGGCAACATGGTGCTGGAGCTGATTCGCCGGGTGCGTGACAAGGGTCTGCCGGTGATTCTGATCAGCCACAACATGCCGCACGTTTTCGAGGTGGCTGACCGCATCCATATCCAGCGGCTGGGCAAGCGCGCTGCCGTGGTCGACCCCAAGACCATCAGCATGAGCGACACGGTGGCGGTGATGACCGGTGCTAAAACCGTCGACGAATTACCCGCCGAGGCGCTGGCTTGACCAAGCTGGCTGGCACACCCACCAAACTGATAAGGAAACAAGATGCTTAAAGGCGTTTCGCCTCTGCTCACCCCAGATCTGCTGAAAATCATGATGGAGATGGGCCACGACGAGGCGCTTGTGCTGGCTGACGCCAATTTCACCGTCATGAGCATCGCCGCAGGCAAATCGGTGATCCGGCTGCCGGGCACCTCCATGCTGCAGGTGATGCGTGCGGTCAGTTCGCTCATGCCGCTGGCGGCCGATGTCACCCACCCGGTGGGTTTCATGCGGGTCAGCGGTCAGCCAGTGGATTACCGCTCGGCCATGCAACGTGAAGTGATCGAGACCATCAGCCCCGAATTGCTGCCAAACCAGCGTGTAGAAAGCATCGAGCGCTATGCTTTTTATGAACGCGCGCGGGCCGCGTATGCCATCGTGGCGACCGGCGAACTGCAGCCTTTTGGCAATTTCATCTTGCGCAAAGGCGTGATCTGCGAGCCGTTGCGGCCATGACACCGCCTAAGTCCACCCCGGTTGAGCCCCCTGCCCTGCTGCGCCCGCGTGGCTCCAACCATGTGGGCATGCGCCAGTTCAACGAGCGGGTGGTGCTGCAGGCGATTCGCCTCAACGGCAGTCTGCCCAAAGCCGACATTGCCCGCCTGACCGGCCTGACCGCGCAGACCATCGGCCTGATCACCACCCGCCTCGAAGACGACGGCCTGGTGGTCAAGCAAAGCCGGGTGCGCGGGCGCATCGGCCAGCCGTCGATTCCCCTGGCGCTGAACCCCGACGGCGCTTTTTCGCTCGGCATCAAAATTGGCCGACGCAGCGCCGACTGGCTGCTGGTGGATTTCACTGGCCAAGTGCGCCAGCGGCACAGTCTGGATTACGCGTTTCCTGACATGGGCACGCTGCTGCCCGCCGTGGTCGAACACCTGCAGACCATGCAGGCGTCGCTTGGGGCCCTCAAAGACCGGCTGGTGGGCATTGGCCTGGCAGCGCCGTTTCAGATGGGCGGCTGGCACCGCATGCTGGGTCTGTCACACGCACAGTCTGAAGCCTGGCAGCAGATCGACCTGCGCGCCCAGGTGCAAGCCATGACCGAGCTACCGGTGACGTTTGCCAAAGACACCTCAGCCGCCTGCGTGGCCGAGCTGGTGGCGGGACGCGGGCGCGACTTGAAGAACTTTTTGTACCTGTTTATCGACACCTTTGTGGGCGGCGGGCTGGTGATCAACTCGCACTTGCACGGCGGCGTGCACGGTAACTCGGGCGCGTTGGCCTCGCTGCCGATGGGTCTGGCGCAGGGCCGGCAGATGCCCCATCAGCTCATCAGCCACGCCTCGCTGTGGGAGCTGGAGCAGCGCTTCAGCGCGCGCAGCCTCGACCCGCTTGCCGCCTATGATGACCGCGCCCTGCAAGGCGACTATGCTTCAGAGACCAGTGGCTGGGTCGAGCGCGCCGCCAACGCGCTGGCGCACACAGTCGTCAGCGGCACGGCTTTTCTGGACATTGATGCGGTGGTGATCGACGGCTCGTTCAGCCGCGTCTTGCTCGCCCAACTCATCACCGCCACCCAGGACGCTTTGGCGCGCTACAGCTGGGAAGGCTTGTGGCGCGCCAACCTGATCGCCGGTGAGGTAGGCCCAGACGCCCGCGCCCTGGGCGGCGCGCTGATGCCGCTGCACGCCAACTTTGCCCCGGACCGCGATCTGTTTTTGAAAACCGGGGCGTGAGCCTCAGCAACACCCGCCTGAGCGCCCCGAGCCGTAGCGCGCCTCTTGCCGATTCCGGAAAAACTCCACCTCGGACATGATCGGCAAATCGGGGTGGGTGATGCGCCGATGCCGCACATAGGTGGCGTAATCGGGCACGCCCACCATCTGCCGAGCCGCCTGACCCAGGTATTTACCCACCTGGGTCAGATCATTGAAAAACAACTTAGCCATGCGCCGGGACGGCTTGGTAAGGTGTTTCGCGGCTGGTGATTTTGTCCTCGCGCAGGGCTTTCATGCAGGCCACCACGCTGTAATACATCATGCTGACCACCACAAAAATGAAGAACACCGCCAGTGCAGCGTCAAGCTGGTTGTTGAACACAATTTGATGCATTTGGTCCATGCTCTTGGCCGGGGCCAGCACCTCACCCTTGTCAATGGCTGCCTGAAACTTGTTGGCCAGCGCCAGAAAGCCGATCTTCGGGTTGGCATCAAACACCTTTTGCCAGCCTGCCGTTAGGGTGCAAATGATCAGCCATACCGCTGGCACGATGGTGACCCAGGCAAACTGCTGGCGCTTCATCTTGAACAACACCACCGTGCACAGCATCAGGGCCACACCGGCGAGCATCTGGTTAGAGATGCCAAACAGCGGCCACAGGCTGTTGATGCCACCCAGCGGGTCAACCACCCCTTGGTACAGGATGTAGCCCCAGGCCGACACACACAAGGCGGTGGCGATCAGGCTGGCCGTCCAGGATTCGGTTTTTTTCATCGCCGGCACAAAGCTGCCCAGCAAGTCTTGCAGCATGAAGCGCCCAGCGCGAGTGCCCGCGTCACAAGCCGTCAGAATGAACAAGGCCTCAAACAAAATGGCAAAGTGGTACCAAAAAGCCATCATGCCTTGGCCACCGAGGACCTGTGAAAAGATCTGTGCCATGCCCACCGCCAATGTGGGCGCACCTCCGGCGCGCGAAAGAATGGTGGTTTCGCCCACGTCTTTGGCCGTCTGCAGCAAAACATCTGGCGTGATGACAAAACCCCACTGCGAAATCACTTGCGCTGCGCTTTCGACGTTGCTGCCAATCACGGCAGCCGGGCTGTTCATGGCGAAATAAACACCCGGGTCAATCACCGAGGCGGTGACCATGGCCATGATGGCCACAAAAGACTCCATCAACATGGCACCGTAGCCAATCATGCGGGCGTTTTTCTCGTTGTCCAGCAGTTTGGGCGTGGTGCCAGACGAGATCAGCGCATGAAAGCCCGAGACCGCACCACAGGCAATGGTGATGAAGATGAACGGGAACAAGCTGCCAGACCAGGCCGGGCCGGTGCCGTCGATAAACCGGGTGACCGCCGGCATGCGCAAATCAGGTGCCACAAACACCATGGCCAACGCCAGGCCCACAATGGTGCCAATTTTCAGGAAGGTTGACAAATAGTCCCGTGGTGCCAACAGCAACCAAACCGGTAACACCGAGGCAATGAAACCATAAATGATCAGCATCCAGGTCAGTTGCTTGGCATCAAACGTGAAGATCGGCGCCCAAGTGGCGCTGTCGGCCACTTGACCACCCAGCACGATGGAGCCAATCAACAACACCAGGCCAATCACCGACACCTCACCCACGCGGCCGGGGCGAATGTAGCGACTGTAGACGCCCATGAACATGGCAATGAACATCGTCGCCGCCACGGTGAACGTGCCCCAGGGGCTGGCAGCCAGTGCCTTGACCACAATCAGCGCCAGCACCGCCAAAATGATGACCATGATGACAAAGGTACCTACCAGCGCAATCATGCCGGGCACCAGGCCGAGTTCGGACTTGACCAGGTCGCCCAGAGAGCGACCATCGCGCCGGGTAGAGACAAACAGCACCATGAAATCTTGCACTGCACCGGCCAGCACCACACCCACAATGATCCACAAGGTGCCGGGCAGGTAGCCCATTTGCGCCGCCAGTACCGGGCCTACTAAAGGCCCAGCCCCTGCGATGGCCGCAAAGTGGTGGCCAAACAGCACGTATTTGTTGGTAGGGACAAAGTCCAGCCCGTCGTTGTGACGAACCGCCGGGGTGGCGCGGGTCGGGTCAAGCTGCATGACCCGGTCGGCAATGTAGAGGCTGTAATAACGGTAAGCCACCAGGTAAGTGGCCACAGCAGCGGTAATGATCCACAACGCATTGAGCGTCTCACCCCGGGACAGGGCCACTGTGCCCAGGGAGAACACCCCCACGACAGTCAACAGTGCCCAAAGTGCGTGCTTGGAAACAAAGTTCATGTTTTCTCCTGTGTTTTTGGTTGTTCATACCCCAACGGTGACTGAACACACTGCAGAGAAAAGCGGCGTCAAAAGGCCTGATCCACCCTGCAGTGGATCGAAAATGTAGTCGTTGCACGCACTGTTTTGGTACCGATCTGGCCAGCGGTTTCCAGCCAGGTTGAGCGGCAGCCAGGCGCTGCCGAGTGGCAATGGCCCGCGTCAACTGGCCAACAAACGGTCTTTCAATTCCCGCAAATACCGTCGGCTGACGGGCACCCGTTTGGCGCTGCGGGTGATGATGTCTGCGCCGCCGTTGTCGAGCAGCTCAATCTCTGTGATCTGGTCGATGTTGACCAAATACTGTCTGTGGCAGCGAAACAGGGGTGTTCGCTCTTGCAGTGTTTTGAGGGTCAAGTCAGTGATGCCCTGGCGCTTGTCGCACACCACATGAACCCCGGTGAGGTCGGTGCAAACGTATTCGATGTCAACCAGCGCCAAAAGCGATAAGCGGTTCAAACTGACACAGGGAACATGCCGCAGTGTCGGCACCAGTGGGGTGGGCGGCTGCGCTGTCACCCGACCCCCGGCACGTAACCACTGGAGTGTTTTGGCCAGACGTTGCGGGTCCACTGGCTTGAGCAGATAGTCAGCGGCGTGTTCTTCAAAGGCCTTCAGTGCATGCTCGTCATAGGCGGTCACAAAGACAATCTTCGGCAAGGCAGACGCCTCGATCATGCCAACCATTTCCAAACCGCTGACACGTGGCATCTGGATGTCCAGAAACACCACATCAGGGCGCAGCCGGTGAATCTGCGCAATGCCCTCGATCGCGTTGGCGCATTCGCCAACAATCTCAACGTCGGCATGCGCGCCCAGCAGGGCCCGCAAGTCTTCGCGTGAAGGGGCTTCGTCATCAATGATCAACGCAGTCATCATCCTAGACTCCTCAGTTGGACGTGCCCGAGTGGGCCACTGGCAGCGCGTCTGGGTAGGCGTGACGACGCAGCAGGCTACTGCCTGCAAGGAGGAGCAACGACCCCAGGCGCGTTGCCAGCGGCTCAATCGGGTGCATAGCGCTTTCATCCATTGGGTGATCTTGATCGGAGCTCAAAAAGCTAAGCATCACCAGCACTTATTGAAGAAAACAAGCGGTCAACTGAGGAATCTAGGATCATGTGGCGCACTCCTGATCAACGGGCAGACGGATGGCAACCCGGGTCCAACAGTCAGGCTGACAAGTGACGTCAATCCCGAACGCCTCGCCATAGCGTAACTTGATCCGCCGGTTGACCAGGCTCATGCCCAAGCCATCACTATCGGGTTTGGGCTGGTACAGACCGGCACTGTCTTCCACCAACACGCTCAGCAATTCACCCACCCGCTGCGCACTGATGACGATCGTGCCGGGTTCGAGCAGCTGGGAAATGCCGTATTTGATGGCGTTTTCAACAATCGGCTGCAACGAAAAGGCAGGCAGACGCAGGTTCAGCAGCTCCTGTGGCACGCTGAACCGTACATCAAGCCGATCTGCAAAACGCGCCAGCTCGATCTGCAGGTAGGCATCAACGTGTTCAATTTCGTCCCGCAGGCTGGCATCGTTGCCACCGCGCTTGAGACTTTTGCGAAAGAACGTGGACAAATATTGCACCAGTTGCCGCGCGGACTCCGGGTCCCGTCGAATGACGGCTGCCAGCGTGTTGAGCGCATTGAACAAAAAGTGCGGGTTGATCTGGGCTTGCAGCAGCTTGATCTCAGACTGCACCAGCAGCCGCTTTTGTTCTTCGATGCGTCCGGCCAGCAGTTGGTTGGACAGCAAGCGCGTGATGCCCTCGCCCAAAGTACGGTTGAGTGAAGAAAAAAACTTGGTCTTGGGCTCGTACAGTTTGATGGTGCCAATGACCCGATTTTCTTCGCTGCGCAACGGAATGATCAGACACGAGCCCAGTTTGCAGTCTTTGGTCACCGAGCACGCGTAGGCTGTGCCCGCGCCGTCGGCATAAACCACCTCGTTGTGGTGGATGGCATGCAAAGTGTGTATGGAAGAAATCAGGGTGCCCGGCAAGTGGTGGTCGGCACCGATACCCACAAAACCAAGCACCTTGGTGCAATCGGTGATGGCCACGGCACCCACGCCGGTCTCCTCCTGAATGATGGTGGCCATGCGGGCGCAGTTTTGCGCATTCAAACCTTGGGTCAGAACGCCAATCGAGCGCTCGGCAATGCGCAAGGCTTTGGCAGAAAAGGCAATGGAATACTTCTCGCGGGTTTCCCGGCGATCCAGAATCAAGCGCATGAACAGCGCCGCCCCAACGGAATTGGTCAGCACCATGGGCAAGGTGATCTGGTACACCAGCCGAATGGCTTGGTCAGTCGGTTTGGCCATGAGCAAGATGATGCCCATCTGCGTCAGTTCGGCAACGAAAGTGGTGCCAAAGGCAATGGTGGGATCGAGCAGCCGATTCGCCTGGTGTCGGCGCATCAGATAGAGGTGCAACATGCCGCCGATCAAGCCTTCAGCCACCGTTGACACCGCGCAGGCCGAGGCCGAAAACCCGCCCAAAGAATAGCGGTGCAAACCCCCAGTCAAACCAACCGCCAAACCCACCAGTGGACCGCCCAACAAACCACCCAGCACCGCGCCAATGGCACGCGTGTTGGCGATGGCATCTTCAATGTGGAAGCCCAGATACGTCCCCATGACGCAGAAGCCGGAAAACACCACGTAGCACACCAACCGGTCTGGCAAGCGGACGGTCACCTGCATCAGCGGAGCAAAAAGCGGGGTTTTGCTCAGCAAATATGCCACCACCAGGTAAACACACATTTGCTGCATGAGGTCACCAATGAGGGCAAAGTGGTTGATGTTGGCGAGCATGGCGTCAAGGCATGAACGTTAAAAAGAGGGCCATTGTCGTCCTGGCGTGCGCTTTGGTTCTGCCACTGGTTCGATACGAACTGGTCAACCGCGGCGCTGCGCATTTAACCCGGCACGGCGACTGGGTGATGCGCATGCGGTTTCGGGGTGAAAACACACGCGAAACGGGGGGCCCAGTACGCTTGCGACTATTGACGCGCGCCTTTCACCCCGAGGCCCGGTCGCATCACCCAATCACCGCGCCTAGCGCTATATGGGTCAGAATTTCTGCTGCGAGCCAGTCACATCAATTCACATCCATTTGCGCCAGACTCAACGCAGACAACATTTGACTTTCCCCCTGCCAGCGCACCAAAATCGCTCGCAAAAATCAGTCGGGTGATGCGCTTTGCGTAGGTCAAGGAGGAGGCCGCAGGCCGGGGGACACGTAGCAAAGCGCATCGCCCGGCTGATTCAACCACCAACGAAATGATTCAACCACCAGCGCGAGATCAGTCAGCCTAGACCGAAGAGACAGCTCTGAGGTCAACATCACTCTGTCTTGCCCCCGCCTGCCATTGACCAGCTATCCTTGCCGCCATGACTGAACCTTTGCGATTGCACGGCCTGGCACCGGTGGTGGCCAGCCACACCCGGCTGCTGATTCTGGGCAGCTTTCCCAGCGCCACCTCGCTGGCACGCCAGCAGTATTACGCCCATCCGCAAAATGCCTTATGGAAAATTTTGCAAGCTATTTGGCCCTGTAGCCCTTATGAAATAAGCGTGGATAGCTATGAAAAACGTCTAGCTGCATTGCTCAGCCAAGGCCTGGGGCTGTGGGATGTGTATGCCTCTTGCGAGCGCGAAGGCAGCCTGGACAGCGCCATCCAACACCCGCAAGTCAACGACCTGACGGCGTTGGCCCGACGCTGCCCGGCGCTCAAGGTGATTGCGCACAACGGCGGCGAAAGCTTTCGCCACGCCCGCCACACCCGCACGCTGGGGCTGCCGGTGGTGCGCCTGCCATCTACCAGCCCAGCCAACGCCAGCTGGTCGTTTGAGCGCAAATTAGTCGCCTGGCGCGAGGTGATGGCGCGGGCCGGGTTGGTTTGACTGACATCGATCCGCTTCGCTGAAGCGCCTGCGTGAATGCAACACCACCCACGATCAGCTCAATGAAACCAAGCCGCCAACCCGCTGGCGGCCCACCAATCGGGCAGCTCGGCCAGCCGGTGCACATGGGTGCCGGCGTACACATACAGTGCCGTGCCCGGCAACATGCCCAGCGCGCTGACCCAGAAAAAGCGCCAAAACGGCAGCCGGGTCAGGCCGCTGGCCAGGTTCAGTGGCACAAACGGTACCACGGGCAGCAGCCGCAGCGACAGCAGATAGAGCAACCCATGTCGCTGCAAGCCCTGGTTGAGGGTGAGTAGGCGGCTGGCCCAGCGGGTTTCTACCCGCTCGCGCATCAGGTGGCGCGCCGCCAGCATGGTCAAGCTGGCTCCGGTGGTAGACGCCAGCGTGGCCAGCACACTGCCCCAAGCCAGCCCAAAACTGGCCCCACCGAGCAGCATTAACGCCGCCGCACCTGGCAGGCACAGCGCGGTCACCAGGGCAAACACCACAAAATAGCCCAGCCCGACCAGCACCGGATACGCTGCGAAATAGGCTAGAAAAGCATCCTGAATACCCTGCATAAACTCAAAATTCATAGTAAACCATGCAGCTGACGCAGGGGCTGAGCCTGCAAAAGGGTCTGCCGGTAACCCGCTTCGATGGTGCGCTCGCGGTACTCGCGGCTGACCCCGGTGTAGTAACCAAATTCGGGGTGCAGCACGACATCGGCGAAGCGGGCATCGGCCTCGGTGAGTGCGCGTTTGTGCAGGTCGGCGTCACGGTAATTCTCGGCGCCTGGTGGTGCCTGGTTTTCATAGGCCGAGGCGTCGATGGCCAGCACACGTTGCGCACCCAGGCTTTTGGCCAGGCGCACCGGCATGGGGCTGACGAGGTCGGCGTCGAGGTAAGTCTGGCCGCCAAGTCGCACCGGCGCCAGCTGGCCTTCGATGCTGCACGCGGCCTGCACCGCCAGCCCGGCGTTACCCCAGTTGAAAGCAATCAAAGTGTTGCTGCCCTGGGCAAGCGCCACTGCTGCAAACGGCTTGGGAAAGTGCTGCAGGCGCTTACCCGCTGCCGCGTCGTTGACCATGTCCGCCACGCCACCGACACTGATCCAGCCCGTGCCACGCAGATTCAGCCGAAACAGGCTGCTGACATTGGCCTCCAGCGCCAACGCTGTCATCTGCGCCATGGGCATGCCCGCTGCATACAAGCCCCCCACCAGCGCACCCACCGAACTGCCTACCACCAGATCGGGCGTCAGGCCCAGCTCATGCAGCGCCTTGAGCACACCCACATGCACAAAACCGCGCGGCCCGCCCGAGCTAAAGCACCAGGCCACCGGGTAGCTGCGCCCGGTGTTGACCTGAGCCGGGGTGTCGGCGTCTGCCAGCGGGGATTGAGCGGGTTTGCCACCACGCTCCTCCTCAGTTTCCAGCGAACAACCACCCAGAGCGGCGGCGGCACCACAACCCAGAGCAGCCAGAGATCCGCGACGATTCATCAATTTGATAGCTTCCTGCGCTTATTGGATAAGGGCCAGAGGCCAATTTGGCATATAAAACCGGCCAGCCTGGCGGTCAGGGCTTGGCCTTGGCGGCGGCGACCAGCTTGGCGAGTTCCTCACCGCTTTTGTAATGCGGCACCCGGAAAACCATGCGTTTAAGGCGCTGCAGGTGGCTGTTGCTGCCCTTGACTTCTTCGGTCCAGTATTTGTCGGCCAGCGCCAGGTTGGTCTTCTCGTCCAACTCAAAGGCGTCTTTGGACCCTTGCCCGCCAAACACATACAGTTTGCCGTCGATCAGCTTGAAGGTGTTGGCGTCGCCGCCCCACGCAATGCCATACACCAGGCCGTTGGCGCAGTAGCCGCCGTACTGCGGCAGATATTTAGCGGGCTCTTGGTCAAACAGCGCCTTGGCCTGGGCGCTGGCGAAGCGGAAATCCACCCCCTCGTAGCTGCTGCGAAACTGCGGGCTGCCCTGCTCATACTTGCCCTGGGTGAAGTAGGCGGTCACGTCAGCGCCCTTGAGCAGCAAGCGCGCTTCGGGGTTGTCGGACACGGCATTCACCGGACGGTAATTGCCCGACGGGTTTTGCGCCATCATGGCGCCGCAGCCCACCAGCGAGCTCAGCAACGCCACAGCCGCTATGCGGCGTAACCAGGACATGGATTTCATAGGGGTGTCTCCTGAAAAGGGTTTACAACTTGGCTCTAGGTTAGCAAAAAGTGCCTCAGGACTGGCTGGTTTGTGCCAAAAGCCCGCCACTGCGCGCGCCGCCAGCCACCTTGTAGCAAAGCTTTTCATGCGCCACCCCGGTCACGGCTTCAAGCGCCGGCTCCGTCACGAGTTCTGGCAACGCTTCAGGCACGTCAGACGGGCTGTCGGTGTACGGCGCGGGCCAGCCCAGCAGGCTACTGGCGTGTTCGCAATCGCGCTGCAGCGTTTTCGCATCAAACGCTGCCTGGTGAACGATGCCGTAGCGGTAGCTGCCCAGCCATTTGAAATCACGCGCGATCTGGCTCGGTGTTTTGGGAAACTCAAACAGCAAGGCATCAGGGTAGGCGCCCAGCAAGGCTTCTTTTTGCGCGGCGGTGGGTTGGCTCACCTGTGTATCGGTTGAGAAACTGCGGTAAACGAAACTTGCCGCAGCACCCGCGCTGGGCACCGCCAGCGGCAAGGTGGCCGGGTCTTGTCCGTGGGCCAAGGCCAGCGCGTAGCGGTGCAGGTCAATACCGCGCACGCGCAAATACAGGTCAGAAAACTGCGCCGCCATGCGTGGATTGAATTCGATCACCGTCAGCCGGTCGGTGGCTTCGTCGTAAAAGAATTCCATGTTGAACAGGCCGTGGGAAAAGCCCACATGGGTTAGAAAACGCCGCGCAACCTCCAGCGCGCGCTGCTGCAGGGCTTCGCGCAAGCGACTGGGGTACTCAAACCGCATAAAGGCCTGGGTGCCGGGGTAGTGGATGGCGTCCACCACGCCCAGAAGGCGCACATTGCCCGCAAACACATAGCCGTCCAGGTTGTATTGGGCGCCGCCCACCGGCTCTTCCAGCAGCAGGTGGTGGGCGCTACCGGCTTGGGGCAGGCGCGCTTGCGAAATGCGCTCAAACGGCTCCACCAGATGCCGGATCACCCACAGTTCCCAAAAGCCAAAGCGCGTGTGCGCGTGCAACTCGGACTGGTTTTGCACAGTGCGCGCCAGCACCGAAAACGCCGCTTTCACCGGCTTGACAAACGTCGGGTACTGCAGGCCGTCAGGCACCGGGGCACCATAGTCGGCCTCCAGAGCGGCAAAGCCGCAATTGGCCTCTGGGCAGACTTCTTGCAGCATTTGCCGCGCATACAGCTTGTGCTGGCAGGCCAGCACCGCCGCCACCGACGTGCCCGGCCAGCCCATGCGCTCAGCCAAGAGCGCTGCGGCCAGCGCGCCAAACTGCTCGTGGTTGGAGACCACCGCTGTCCAGCCACGGCGGCGGGCCTGGCGCGCCAGCCGATCCACAAAGCGCTGCAAATCAAACCCCACCAGATGCGCGTTGCTGGGAAAGTTAAACAGATCAAAACCTGCTGTGTCAAAAGGATGGCCGGGTGCGTTGCGCGCAAAACCGACCTGATCCCAGTCGTAGTTGAATAAAACCAGTGTGCTCATGCAGCGTTCAATGTCCAGTCATAGTCCAGAAAAGTGATGCCCACCGATTTGGCGCGCAGTTTGTCGCGGCTGGCGGCGTCATCGGCCATCGCGACGGCATAAAAGGCCAGCACATCTTCCAGCCGGTAAAAGCCAGCGTGGCCTTTCTCGAAGTCTTCGCGAAACCATTTGAAGATGGCGCTGACCTCGGCCTTGCCGCTGGCCGGGTTGTAGCGGTTGCGGCTGCGGTCAGCCATGAAGCGCTGCATGCCGTCAGCCAGCTGCGTCTGTAGCCGGGTGGCGGTGAAGGCTTGCGGGCGCAGCGCCGGGCAGCCAATGCTGGCGCAGTTGACCGCCGTGTGCACGCGCGGGTCGTTGTAGAGCGGGCGCAGTTGTTCGTGCTCGATCCAGTCCAGGTGCCGTGGCTCGCCCAGCAGGGTGAAAAACTGGCTCTTCCAGGGCGACTTGAACAGGCTGCCCAGGTCTTTGATCGACTTCAGATCGGGGTAGCGGGTGAGGATCAGCGCCAGCGTGAAGCCGTTGTAGGCGTTGATCAAAAACGCCATGCGCTGCTCGCGGCTGAAGCTGGCAAACTGCGCGGGCGACACGGCTGACCATTCGGCCAGCACCTGTTGCAACGCCGCACTTTGGGTGGCCAGGCCCGCGTAGTCCACCCGTGACTGCTTGTTGTCTGGCAGCCAGCGCACATGCTTGACTAACAGCGCATCAAACGCGGCATAGCTGTGGTCAAACACCGCCGAATTTTGAGAAAATACGGCGCTAGCCCTTATGGATAAAGCGCCAGCAGCTATGAATTGAAGAGTGGCACGGCGTGTGAGCAAACGGTTGTGCAGGGGTTGCGCGCTGCGGTTTTGGGTCATGGCATTAACCTCGTTTCCAGTCGTGGTACTTGCGCACCCAGGCCAGCAGGCGCTCCGGCTGGTGGGCGCGCTTCCACTCCCCAGCGGCGTATTTGTTGGCCTCGGAGAGCGTTGGGTAGGTGTGGATGGTGCCCAGAATCTTGTTCAGACCCAGGCCGTGTCTCATGGCCAACACGAACTCGGCCAGCAAATCGCCCGCGTGGGTGCCGACGATGGTCACGCCCAAAATACGGTCTTTGCCGGGCACGGTGAGTACCTTGACCCAGCCGCGGGCCTCACTGTCGGCAATGGCGCGGTCCAGGTCGTCGATGCCATAACGGGTGACCTCAAAGGCCACGCCCTGCGCCAGCGCCTCTTGTTCGCTCAAGCCGACGCGGGCCACTTCGGGGTCGGTGAAGGTGGCCCAGGGGATCACCGAGTAATCGGCCTTGAACGACTTCAGGTCGCCAAACAGCGCATTCACCGCGGCATACCAGGCCTGATGCGCGGCAGTGTGAGTGAACTGAAACGGCCCAGCCACGTCGCCCACCGCGTAGATGTTGGGGTAGAGAGTTTGCAAATAGTCGTTGATTTCAATGGTTTTACCGACCGGGATGCCGATGTCTTCCAGCCCGTAACCGGTGAGGCGCGCCACCCGACCAACGGCGCATAAGAGTTGGTCGAAAGCGATGCGCAGCTCGCGCCCTTGGTGCTCCACCACCAGCACACCGGCTGCAGCGTCCGCACCCGCAGGTTTCTCGACCCGCAACGCCTTGTGCCCGGTCAGCACCTGAACGCCGTCAGCGCGCAATGCATCCATCACCACGCCGGAGACTTCCAGGTCTTCACGCATCATCAGGCGCGGGGCCATTTCGACCTGGATGACTTGCGAGCCCAAGCGTGCAAAGCTTTGCGCCAGCTCGCAGCCAATCGGCCCACCGCCCAGCACCACCAGGCGCTTGGGTGCTTCGTCCAACGCGGCAAAACGCTCCCATAGCGTGTCGCTGGTGACATAAGCCACCTCTGCGAGCCCCGGCAGCGGCGGCACAAACGGGCGCGCGCCCGCGGCAATGACGATGTTGCGGGTGGTCAGCAGCTGCCGCCCGCCACCGCTCAGGGCAACTTCTACGGTCCAGGGGTTGATGATTTTGGCGTGGCCCTGCAACACCTCCACGCCCAGAATGGTGTAGCGCTCAACGCTGTCATGCGGCGCAATGGCGGCAATCACGGCGTGTACCCGCGCCATCACACTTTTAAAAGAAATTGGCCTCTGGCCCTTGTCAGATAAGCGCGAGTAGCTCTCTAAACCATAGCGTTCAGCGTGCTGCATCTGGTGCGCCAGGCGGGCGCTTTTGATCAGCGCCTTGCTCGGCACACAGCCGTAGTTCAGGCAATCGCCGCCCATTTTGTGCGCTTCCACCAGCGTCACCTTGGCCTTGACCGCCGCCGCGATGTAAGCCGATACCAGCCCGCCCGCACCCGCGCCAATCACCACCAGATTGCGGTCAAACGTTTTCGGCCGCACCGCTTGCCAGCGCGCATACACCTTTCGCTTTTTGATGGCCTCAATCACCTTGCGCGCCAGCAGCGGGAACACGCCCAGCAGCACAAAAGAGCCCAGCAGCGCCGGGCTCAAAATGCCTTGCAGCGAGGTGATTTTGGAGAGCTGCGTGCCCGCATTCACATACACCGCCGTGCCCGCCAGCATGCCGAGCTGGCTGACGATATAGAACACACCAACGCGCATCTTGGTCAACCCCATCGCCAGGTTGATGACAAAAAACGGCACCAGCGGCACCAGGCGCAGGGTGAACAAGTAAAACGCGCCATCTCTGGCCACACCTGCGTTAAGGTCGGCCAGGCGCTTGCCAAAACGCGCCTCAACGCTGTCGCGCAGCACAAAACGCGCGGCCAAAAAGGCCAGCGTGGCACCAGCGCTCGACGCAAACGACACAATCAGCAGCCCCCAACCCAGCCCAAACACTGCCCCACCCGCCAGCGTGAGGATGGTCGCCCCCGGAAACGACAGCGCGGTGGCCAGCACGTAAATCACAAAATAGCCCGCGACCACCGTCAGCGGACGGGCGGCATACAACTCGGCAAAACGGGCGTGGCTACTGCGCAGGTAGTCCAGGCTCAAAAACCGCCCACCGTCCAGCACCACAAAACCGACCACGGCAGCCAGAATCAGCGCGAGCAGGATGAGTTTGTTGTTTTTCATAGGCGGTGGTGTGTGTTGCTGATGAGTCGCAGATCACGCCACTTTCTTACACAGGACGGGTACACAAGCCTCAATCCAGCGTCTTGGCAATCGCCTGCGCCAGCTGCCACAGCGCCAGCCGGTGCGCGCCGACCAGGCTGGCGGCGTCCATCGAGCGGCTGGGCACGGTCAGGCTCAGAGTATGGGCGCGTGGTGCAGCCGGTGCGGCCACGGTGCTCCAGCGCGCTGAAAGCGTTACCGCCGGGCCGTTGGCCGCCACATCCAGCGCGACGATTTCCACCCGCAGCTGGCCCTTGAGAACCAAACCAGCGGGCAGCGGCGCGCTCCAGACGCTGCCCGCGCCGCGCAGCGCGGTCAAGTCTTGCGTTAACACGCGCGGCACGCTGCTCGACAGCAACTCAGCCCAGCGGTGGGTGAGCGACGGCTGCACGCCGTTGGCACCCTCTGGCAACAGCAGCGCGTTACGGTCCAGGTAAGCGGGCAGGCGCACCGGCAAAACCAGTTGCCAGGGTGCGGCGCTGACCTCCGGCGAATTCACGGCCAGAGTCTGCGCCTGCCGTTGCGCTTCTACCGGCGGCGCGCTGTGCAGCACATACAAAGTTGGGTTGGGCAAACGGCTGGCACAGCCAGTCAGAACGGTGGCCAGGGCAAGGGCTGCCAAGGCTGGCAACGCGCTCAGGCGCCTGCTGCTGGGTACATGCGGCGCGGGAGCAGAGATGGGGTGGGCAAAGAGTGAAGGCTTCATGGCGGATGGGGCAAGGTGGTTGGCTCTGCAGATGTGGAGTATGGCGATGCGGCCTCAAAGTGCGCGGAATCAGGGCACCTGCGCGCGGCCACGCAGCAGGGCATCGGGCTGGCGCTCCAGCAGTTCGGCCAGGTCACCCATCTGGCGCGCGGCGCGGGCCACGTCGCTGGCGGCGCGGTTGAGGTTGTTGACCAGCGCGCTGTCTTCACCGGTGGCGTTGCGCAGGCTGGTGGCGGTTTGGCCCAGCTCTTTGGCCGTGGCCTGAAAGCTTTGCATCAGCGGTGCGTCGGGGGCCAGGGTGCCCTCCAGGCGCTGCGCCACCAAGGCGATACGGTCGGCGGCCTGCGCCAGCGCGCCAGCCGCTGCACCGGCTTGCGTCAACGTGGTTTGCGCGGCGCTTGAGAATGGCTTGACCTCACGCTGCAGGCTTTGCGCCAGCGTGCGCAGGTCAGAACTGAGCTTGGCAGCGTTGTCCAGTGTGGCCTTGAGCTGCGGGTCTTGCAGGATCTGGCGGGTGGCTTTGGCAATGGTGGCCACGTCCTGCAGCGTGGCTTTGATGTCCACACCTTCGAGCTGCGCCTGCAGCGCCTGCGTGGTGCTGGGCAGCGTGGGAATGTCCGGCACCCCACCAGCGACATCACCCGCCACACTGGCCGCCGCAGCGCCTGGCTTGATCTGGTTGGGCCGCAAGTCCAGGTCAACATACAGCTGGCCAGTGAGTAGGCTCTGGTTGGCCAGTTGGGCACTCAGGCCCTGGCTGATCAGCAGGCTGATGGCTTGCGCCGCGTTGGGTTGCGAGGACCCGAGTTGCAGCACCGCGTCGCGGTTGAGCATGGCTGTGACCGGAATTTCGATGCTGTCTGCCTGACGGCCGTGCGCCAGACCCAGGCTGGTGACGCTGCCAATGTTGACCCCGCGAAACACCACAGGCGAGCCGACCTTGAGGCCGTAGACCGAGCCAGAAAAGCGCATCAGCACCGGTTCGCGGGCGGTAAACAGCTGCCCGCCCAGCACAAAAGCAATCGCCGTGACCAGCAGCGCGATGCCCAGCACCAAAAACAACCCCACCCGGAAGGCGCGCGCGCTGGGGTTCATGGCTTTTGCGGCGCGTGTTGCAAGAACTCGCGCACGCGCTCGGGGCCGTGGGCCAGCAGGGCTTGGGGGGTGTCGATGGCGGTCATGGTTTTGAGTTGATCATCCAAATAGAGGGCCCGGTCAGCCACGGCAAAAATGCTTTCCACAGAATGCGTCACCAGAACCACCGTGGTGCCCAGATGTTCGCGCAGCGCCAGAATCAGCTCGTCGAGCCTGGCGGCGTTCACCGGGTCCAGGCCCGAGGCGGGTTCGTCCAAGCACAGCACATCGGGGTTGAGCACCAGTGAGCGCGCAATCGCCACACGCTTGATCATGCCACCACTGAGCGTGGCCGGCATGGCGTCATAGCTGCCCTGCAGCCCCACCAGCGCCAGCTTGAATTCGGCCACCTGCACCATCGCCGCTGTGGACAGCTGCGAAAACAGGCGCAGTGGCAGCAGCAAATTCTCACCCACCGTCATCGAGCTCCATAGCGCGCCATGCTGAAACATCACCCCAAAACGCCGGCGCAACACATCGAGCGCCTGCGGCTCGCCTTGGTGCAAATCGGAATCTTCAAAAAAAACATGGCCTTTGATGGGCCGCTCCAGCCCCACCAGGTGGCGCATCAGCGTGCTCTTGCCGCAGCCGCTGGCACCCATGATGACGAAAATTTCGCCACGCCGCACCTCAAAGCTCAGGCCGCGCGAGATCACCCGCTCGCCCCAGCCCATGCTCAAGTCCTCCACGCGCAGCAGGCTGGTCATCACAAGCCCAGGCTTTGAAACACCACGGTGCTGGCACAGGCTGCCATCACCATCCAGACCAGTGCCTTGACCACCGCGCGGGTGGTGGCCAGGCCAATGGCCTGTGCGTTGTGCTGGGCATAAAAGCCCTCGCGGCAACCGGCAATGACCACCAGCAGGGTGTACATGGTGCCTTTGAAGAGGCCAATCCACAGGTGCGTCCAGTTCAGAGCCAGCAGCGAGTTATTCAAATAGTCTGGCAGCGATATGCCATACACCAGCGTCACGGCGGGAATTCCAGCCAGCACGCCCACCACCATCGCAAAGGCAATCAAAAACGGCGCTGTCAACAGCATGCCAAACAGCCGGGGCAAGGCCAGATGCACCATCGGGTCAATGCCCAGAGAGCGCAAGGCATCTATCTCTTCATTCACCGTCATGCTGCCCAGCTCGGCGGCAATCGCGCCGCCAATGCGTCCGGCCAGAATCACCCCGGTCATCAATGCGGCCAGCTCACGCACCACACCGACCGTGACCACATCGGCAATCAGATTCGGGGCGCCAATGCGGTCAAGCTGCGCGCCGCTCATGTAGGCCAGCATCAGCCCAACCAGAAAGGTGGTGAGTGCCACGATGGGCACGCTGCGCGGGCCCATCTCGTCCATCTGGTGCAGCAAGTCGGCCCAGCGAAACACATGCGGTTTTTGCCGCAGCCGCCCGATGGACAGCAACAGTTCACCGACAAAGGCCAGCGTCAGGCACAAATCGTCCCAGCGCAGACTCTCGCGGATCACCCCCATCACGCTTAACTCAGCCGCTGGGCGCACGGGCTCCAGCGGCTGGCTTTGCGCCTGCAGCGCCAAGTGCAGTGGTGCACGCAACTCATCGGGCAGCGCGCTGATATCGAGCGCCAGACCACGCTGCGCCAGCGGGCCCAGCAAGGCCCACAGTGACGAGGTCAGGTTGGCATCCCAAGCGGCCAGCTGGGCCACATCAACGGTGATCGTGCCTTGGGTGAGTGTGGTCGGCGCCGCCTGCGCCTTGGCAGGAGCGTAGTCACGCCAGTCATGGCGCAGTTGCAGCACCCAGCCGCCCGCAGAGGGCAACCATTGCACATGACCGTCTGTTTTGGAGCCGCGTGCAGTCAGGGGCATGGTGGCGGGCAGTTTACGTGACTGGCTTGCCGCGTGCGCGCCAGGCGCCTACCAGCACAAACAGACCCGGCACCAAAATCATCGCCCAGATGATCTTGTCCAAGTGCAACTGAACCCACGGAAGGTTTCCGAAAAAATAGCCCACGGTGATGATGCCAACCACCCAAAGAACGGCACCCACGGCGTTAAAAAACGTGAACCGACCGCGCGTCATCTTCGCCACACCGGCCACAAACGGCGCAAAGGTGCGCAAAAAGGGCATGAAACGCGCCGCCACAATGGTGATGCCGCCATATTTTTCGTAAAACGCGTGTGCCTGATCAAACGCCCGCTTGTTGAACCAACGCGAATTTTCCCAGCCAAACACCTTGGGACCTAAGTAGCGACCGATGGTGTAGTTCGTTTGGTCGCCCAAAATAGCCGCCGTCAGCAGCAAGCCCACGGCCAGCGGATAGCTCAGCAGCCCCACGCCGCACATGGCGCCCACCACAAACAGCAGTGAGTCACCCGGTAAAAATGGCATCACCACCACGCCGGTTTCCACAAAAATGATCAAAAACAGCAGCGCGTACACCCACGCGCCGTAGGTCTGCACAAACACCTCCAGGTGTTTGTCCACGTGCAGGATGAAGTCAATAAGGGTCAAGAGAATGTCCATGGTGGGGCATTATCCCTGCCAATACCTTGGGGTACTGAACACCTAAAATCTGCAGGTGAACACCGCCCAATTGCCCCCCCACCGCCCGATCCGCGAACTCCCCGACGAACTCATCAGCCAGATTGCCGCTGGCGAGGTGGTGGAGCGCCCGGCCTCGGTGGTGCGTGAGCTGTTGGACAACGCGCTGGATGCCGGCGCCAGCCAAATCACCGTGCGACTGCTGGCCGGCGGTGTGCGCCTGATCAGCGTGGAAGACGACGGCGGCGGCATTCCGCGTGACGAATTACCCATGGCCCTGAAGCGCCACGCCACCAGCAAGATCGCCAGCCTGGCCGAGCTGGAATCGGTGGGCACCATGGGCTTTCGCGGTGAAGCGCTGGCTGCCATCAATTCAATAGCTGACTGCGCAATACTGTCAAGGGCTAGCGGCCAAAATCATGCTTATCTTTTAGAAGGCCAGACGGGTGAACTCAAACCCGTGGCCCGCGCCGAGGGCACCACGGTCGAGGTGAAAGAGCTGTTTTTTTCAACGCCTGCACGCCGCAAGTTCCTGAAAACCGACGCCACCGAACTGGCCCACTGCGTCGAAGCCGTGCGACGCCACGCGCTGGCCCGCCCGGATGTCGGCTTTGCCATATGGCATGAAGGCCGGCTGGTGGAGCAATGGCGCCGCTGCGGCGAGGCTGGCAGCCTGCCCGCGCTGGAGCAACGCCTGGCCGACGTGCTGGGCAGCGACTTTGTTGAGCGCTCGGTGTGGGTGGATTTTTCCAGCGCCGCCACACCTGGGCGGCCCGACTACGCTCCGGTGATCAAAGTCTGGGGTCGCGCTGGCACGCCTGACGCCGCCCGCAGCCGCGCTGACCAGCAGTTTTGCTATGTCAACGGCCGCTTTGTGCGCGACAAGGTGGTAAGCCACGCGGCCCGCAGCGCGTATGAAGACGTGCTGCACGGCCAGCGCCAGCCGGTCTACGCGCTGTACATCGACATGGACCCCACGCGGGTCGATGTGAATGTGCACCCCACCAAGATCGAGGTGCGCTTTCGCGACAGCCGCGACGTGCACCAGGCAGTGCGCCGCGCGGTGGACCAGGCGCTGGCCCTGCCGCGCGCGGGCCAGCCGGACGCCTACTCGGGCGCAGCATCCCCTGGCGCACCAGGCGGCTGGGCAACACCCGCCTCAGCCTTCGGGTCTGTCCATGGTTCGCACCCCAACCTGGCAGACACGCCAGCGTCGGCCACGCACTTGGGCGCAGCAGCGTTTTATAAGCCAAATCAGCCTCCAGCCCTTATGGGGCAAGCGCAACGAGCTATGCTTTTTGATGAACGCAGCGGGCACCGGGTCAGCGACCTGGGCGCGCTCTGGGGGCCTGCTGCCGCGCGCAACGACGCCCCGGCCAGCCCACCAGCGGTACTGCAGAACGACGCCAATGACGCTAACGACGCCACCAACGCCACCGTCTGGCCGCTGGGGCGCGCGCTGGCACAGCTGCACGGCGTCTACATCCTGGCTGAAAACGCTCAGGGACTGGTCCTAGTAGACATGCACGCCGCCCACGAGCGCATCGTCTACGAGCGACTCAAAACCCAGTGGGCCAGCCAAACCGCTGCCAATGCCGGTGCCGACCAGCCGCCGCAGCGGCTGCCCAGCCAGCCGCTGCTGATTGCCGCCACCTTTGCCGCAACGCCTACCGAAGTAGCCACCACTGAGCAACATGCCGCCACGCTGGAGGCACTGGGCCTGGAGATCACCGTGTTTTCTGCCAAAACGCTGGCGGTGCGCTCGGTGCCAACCACCCTGGCCCAAGGCGATGCGGTGGAACTGGCGCGCAGCGTGCTGGCCGAGCTCAGCCAGCATGAGGCCAGCGGCGTCATCCAGCGCACCCACAACGAGCTGCTGGCCACCATGGCCTGCCACGGCGCGGTGCGCGCCAACCGCCGCCTGACGCTGGAAGAAATGAACGGTTTGTTGCGCCAGATGGAAGCCACCGAGCGCTCAGACCAATGCAACCACGGCCGCCCGACCTGGCGGCAGATCAGCATGAAAGAGCTCGACGCCTTGTTTTTGCGCGGGCGGTGAAGCGGGTCAGCTGGCGATTCTTGTCAGGTCCGCCATCAGTCGGTCACCTGGCTGAGCATGTCTGGCACCACCAAATGCTGCATGGTTCGCAGCGGACGCAATTCGCCGCCCAGATCAACGCGCACTGAGTCCGCCAACTGTTGATTCTCGACTTTGACCGGGTAGATGAGTGCTGCCAGCATCGCTTCGCGGGTCGCATTGGCGAAGGTGTTGGCTCCCGGCAAGGGAATCATCATCGGCACATCTGGCCAAATGCTGCGGTGTTCGAAAAATGCACGCGTGTGATACGTGCCAGTGCTCCCGACAGGTTCAAAAAGCGCGCCATGCCTGTAAACCAGCTTTGCGCACCCGCTCCAGTGGGCCCAAAGGCGACTGACAAGTGTCAATTTTCGCTACCCGTAAACAGTGTTTGATTCCCAGTATTTCAGGGTCCGTGTTGCTGCTTTTGCAGCCGTTCTGTTATTTCGTTTCCCTATCAATAGGATCTGTTGTTGCTTCGCCTTGCCTTGCGTCTGGCTCACTCCAGCGACAGCCGCGCCGCCAAAAACTCCACCAACACCCGCACACTGGCCGTCTGCATGCGCGTGGCCATCACGGCGTGCACGGCCATCGGCTTGAACGACCAATCCGGCAACACGCGAACCAGGCGTTCGGCGCCAACGGCTTCACGCGCCAGATTGTGTGACAAGGCAGCAATACCCAAACCCCGCTCAGCCAAGAGGCGGATCAATCCGGGGTTGTTAATGCCAAAGTGGCCGCGTACCTGCACCTGCATGGCGTGCATCGCCTGCGTGGCCTGGTCATGGCGCTGCAGGCGCCAGTTGCTGGCTTGCTGCGCGCTGCCAGAGGTGATGCAGGCATGCTCCACCAGATCGGCGGGTTGTTGGGGATGGCCATGCAGTGCCAAATAGCCAGGGGCCGCGAAAAGAAGCTGCTCGATCGACCCCAGGCGACGCACCACCAGTTGATCGCCTACCACCTCACCCAAACGGATGGCCAAGTCCACAGGCTCGGTGACCAGATCGCTGAAACGGGGTGACAGGTCCAGGTCCAGGCTGATGCCGGGGTACTGCCGGGCAAAGTCAGGCAGCAAAGGCCCGATGTAGGTCAGACCCAGGTCCACCGGCATCGACACGCGCACATGGCCCACCGGGCGACTGACATTCTCGGCCAGCGCCTCTTGCGCCAGCCGTGCCTCGTCCACCAAGTGGGCGCAGCGCTCAAAGTAGCGTTGCCCGGTCTCGCTCAGCGCCACACTGCGCGTGGTGCGGTCCAGCAGGCGCACGCCGAAATGGCGCTCCATGGCGGCAATGCGCCGCGACAGCGTCGCGCCAGGCACGCCCAGCTTGACGCTGGCCCGACTGAAGCTGCCGGTGCGCGCCACCTCAACGAACAAGGCCATATCGTGCAAAGCGGAGAGGTTTTCCATCGGGTTAATTATTCCATTAATGGAAAAATATTATTCATTAATTGTTATTTCATTAATTTTTGAAGAAGATTAACATGCGTTCCTTCATCCGACCAAGCTGCTCAACTCACCCGAACAACTCACCCGAACAACCCATCAGAGAGAACCCAAAATGAAAGCCATACGAATCCACGCCTACGGTGATGCCAGTCAAATGCAGTTGGAAGAAGTGCTCGTACCCGCCTGCGGAGCTAACGATGTACTGGTGCGCGTGGTCGCGGCCGGCATCAATCCGATTGACTGGAAAATGCGCAGCGGTGCCATGGCACAGATGATCCCCAAAACGTTTCCGTTTACCTTGGGATCGGACGCGGCCGGCGTGGTGACTGCCGTCGGTGGCGCGGTGACGGCATTTTCTCCGGGCGACGAAGTGTTTTTCTATGCCGAGTTCGCCCGGGGCGGCACCTATGCCGATTACGTGGCGGTCGATGCCGCACAAGTGGCGCGCAAACCCCGTACCGT
>Ga0105048_10002134_pt1 | contig 31935 bp, 34 predicted proteins | sample MAT05_FD_78382 | JGI IMG/M metagenome (GOLD analysis project Ga0105048, IMG submission 78382) | Freshwater microbial communities from Lake Fryxell liftoff mats and glacier meltwater in Antarctica - MAT-05 | ecosystem: Environmental > Aquatic > Freshwater > Ice > Liftoff microbial mat | place... | reverse complement strand
CGAATCATCTTGGAAATGTTTTAGTTACTATTTCAGATAGAAGAACCGCCTATTGCAACGAATCGCGTTCTACTTTAAGTTATAATGCGGTGGTGCTAACAGCCAATGATTATTATGCCTTCGAAGTCGAAACCCATGCTATTGTCTTTGGCAGACATGTGCGACAAAAATTTTCCATCCACCTTTAAATCATTCTCGGCATGAGGGGTGTGCCAAACAACGCTGGCGTTATACCATTGCATGATGTGTTCGAGTTGTGCCCATAATTCCAAACTTTTTTGATGGTTGCAGTAATTGGAGTTTGCACTGTGATGGCATTTATTGAAGCATTCATAAAGATTATTTTGTTTAATGGTATAAAACTATTTTAGGTATCGAAATTAAGGATACAAAGATGTAGGATTTGTAATTTATTGAAATATGGCATAAACGACATTTAAGAGGGTTGATAACGATAGGGTTCTTGAAAATTTTCGCAAATTATTTAGAAAGATCAAATATAAAATTGATTTTGAATAAGGTTAAATATTAGCGTCAAATGGATGTAGAAAGCCAGTAATCGAGCGATTTGAGTTTTATTTTGTTGGGAAGGAGAAGTTGAATGACTTGAGTTCTAAATGGAATAAGGATTTTAAGGTTTGGAGATTGAATTGAAAAAAAAGTTTGAATGGTAGTTAGAGCTATCAATTGTAACGGAGGCTGCGTTAGGGGCTGAAACGGATATCCTTTTTGTGAGGTACGAGCAAAAAGATAGCAGTGCAAGACCCGACCCGTTAGGGGAACGCCCAAATAAAAGCCTTTAATTGATTGAAAGTATTGATTTTAAATACAAAATATAGATGAAAAATATATCTATTTTTAGTGCCCGAGTCATTGGTGATACAAGCTGTTGCCGATCCATAGTATGTGTTTTCTGCCGTCAACCAGTTTTTGCAGATGTGGGGCCGTTCGCCATTGTTTGAGGTTCATAAGGTTGGTTTAAGTTCTGAGGTAAAATTGAATGACGGTGCGTTTTCTGTGCATACCGACAAGCATACAGGGAGGTTACAAATCCTGATTTGGTAGAGGAGCCTGCATTGTTCGGCCCAATGCCACAGGGTATTTCTGCCAATGAAGAAATGATTCTCTGAATTGTGGAGAGGTTTAAGCAAGACGCCGAAGTGGCTAGTTTGTGTGTTGGTGCCTTTTTGTTAGCATCAACCGCATTGCTTAATGGTAAAAAGTGTTCTACACATTGGGAATTTACCAATGAATTTAGAGCGATGGTTCAGGAAGTAGAGGTAGTAGAAGGCAGCATTGTGACGGAGGGAAGTCGCTTATATTCGATTGGAGGTTCTAATTCGTATTGGAATTTGCTTTTATATTTGGTAGAAAAATATTCAGACTGTGACACAGCTATTTTGGCTTTTAAGTATTTTGCCATAGACATTGATTGCGATAGTTAGGCGGCTTTTTCCATATTCAAAGGGCAAAAGGAGCATAAGGATGAAGAAATAAAAAAGGCGTAGGAATATATAGAAGCTCATTTTTATGGAGAGATTAAGTTTAGATTTTTTGGCAGATAAATTATCGCTTGGGCGACGAAGTTTCGAGCGTACGTTTAAAAAAGCGACAAACAATACGGTGGTAGAGTATATTGAGCGTGTAAAAAATTAAGCGGCAAAACGTAGTTTCGAGAGCAGAGGCAAAAATATTTCTGAAGTTATGTATGATGTTGGCTACTCGGATACGAAGTTGTTTCGCGATGTTTTTAAACGAATTATAGGTTTAGCACCCATAGAGTATAGCAATATATAAAAAGAAGGTAGAGTTGAGTTAAGCATTGTTGGATTGGAGCTATCGTTATAGTGTTTTTTGTGTTTAGCAATTAATCTGTTGGATGCAAAAATTGGTGTACAACACGTTTAAAACTTGCATGCAAATTATTAGACCCATCTTTTTATCATTACATTAATAATTGTAGTTTCGCGGAACGTTTTAAACAATCAATTAAAAAATTATAATCACATGAAAATAAGTGTAATCGGAGCAGGAAATGTAGGGGCTACTACTGCTGATGCTTTAGCTTTTAGACGTATTGGAAGCGAAGTTGTGTTATTGGACATTAAAGAAGGTTTTGCCGAAGGCAAGGCTTTGGATATGATGCAAACCGCCACCTTAAATGGGTTTAATACCCGGGTTTCAGGAACTACCGGCGATTATTCAAAAACTGCCAATAGCGACGTGGTGGTTATAACAAGTGGAATTCCCCGTAAACCGGGTATGACGCGAGAAGAACTAATAGGCATTAATGCCGGCATTGTTAAAACGGTTACGGAAAATGTATTACAACATTCTCCAAACGCCATAATTGTAATTGTAAGTAACCCAATGGATACCATGACTTACTTGGCACTTAAAGAAAGCAAATTGCCGAAGAACAGAGTAATTGGCATGGGTGGAATTTTAGATAGCGCACGTTTTAAATGTTACCTTTCACTAGCTTTAAACTGTTCGGCTAATGATGTAGATGGAATGGTAATTGGTGGTCATGGTGATACAACGATGATTCCATTATTGCAAAAAGCGTCTTACAATGGAGTACCTGTTTCGCAATTGTTGGATGCAGAAACGCTTAAAAAGATTAGTTCAGATACGATGGTTGGTGGTGCTACCTTAACCGGATTATTAGGCACTTCTGCTTGGTACGCTCCAGGCGCGGCAGTAGCTACTTTAGTAGATAGTATTGTTAATAATCAAAAGCGTTTATTCCCTTGCTGTGTGTTTTTAGATGGCGACTATGGTCAAAGTGATATTTGCCTAGGTGTTCCGGTAATTGTTGGTAAAAATGGATGGGAAAGAATCATTGAATTAGAACTTTCTGAAGAAGAAAAAGCGACTTTTATGAAGAGTGCAGATGCGGTTCGCAGTATGAATTCTGTTCTTTAAATTTTGAATGATAGGGCTTCAGGGCAAATTGAACCATAGTTTTAAGAATATAATAGTATAACAGCGATATTATATTCGTAGTGAGACATCGTGGCGTGCCAGTGAGGCTTGCATCCAAGAAAGGAGTATACTTTAAAATTTTTGGCTTCAGTGGCGGCTTGCTTATTGATTTGGAAAGTTCATCCTGCCAACTTTGTAATGAACTTAAAGCTTGTTGACTTCAGTATTGCCTACTTTTAAATCTGCAAAACTATAGAATTCTGAAAGTGTGTTTCCTATGGTCCTGAAGAAAAAGTTCAGCGTACCTTCAATTCTAGAAAGAAAAGTGTATAAGTGCCTTTGGTATTTCGATGCGATGAAGTCGAAATTGTGATTCGCAATGAACGAACCGGCTAGAAACGGATTTTTAAAAATTGTATTATTTTTAGCAGACCCTACCTAATGAACAGCGGAGTGAAAAATATTCTGATAGCATCTCTGTTTTTTGCAGGCATGAACGTGTTTGTAAAGTTGCTTTCGCATCTTCCAGTAGTTGAAATCACCTTCTTTCGTTCAATTTTTACCTTTATGGTTTGCTTTCTGATAATAAGGCATAAGGGTTTACCATTGCTCGGAAGTAAGCGTCCGGTATTGTTTTTAAGAGGTCTGTTTGGATCGGCATCTTTAATTCTTTTTTTTAAAAGTGTGCATGTACTTCCTTTAGCAACAGCAACCTTGGTTCATTATATTACCCCTTTTTTTACCACACTCTTTGGGTATTGGTTTTTAGGAGAACGGTTTTACCGCATGCAATGGTTGTTTTTAATTATTTGCTTTTCAGGAATTTTGATCACTCAAAGTTCTAACACCGATTTGTTTTCAATCAGTATGTCTAATATTGGACTCTTATCAGCATTAGGCGCTACGGTTTGCGCTGCAGCAGCTTATAATTGTATTCGAAAAATAGGTGCTTCCGAAGATCCCAATGTCATTTTGATTTATTTTTCTATCATTACCATGCCTGTTTCGTTAATTATCTTAGGAATTCAAAAGGATTTTGTGTGGCCATCAGTTTTAGATTGGTTTTATATCCTTTGCATGGGGGCGTTAACCCAAGCAGCCCAATATTTTATGACGATGGCTTATCAAAAGGAAAAGGTAGGCAAAATTGCTATTTTTACAAATATTGGTATTTTGTATGCAATTATAAACGGCATGCTTTTCTTCAATGAAATACCTTCAGGCATCGCCTGGGTTGGTATTGCGGTGGTTGTAATGGGGTTATTGTTAAATATATTGTTTACAAGGGTTAAAGGCGAGTGTATTGAGTGAGATATGATGCATTAATACTTAAAATAGCTCTTTATGACTGATAAATTATGTGCAAGTTTGAATTCAATGAATCAGCAATTTCTGTTGCAGATTTTGGGTTAATGTGAACTACCATATAATAATGGTCTTTAATTCTAAGAAAGAATGAAAGCAACTTTTAAGTACTTTTGATTCGTTTTTCAACTACAATACAAAAATGACTAATGATATTTAATTTAAAAAATCCTTATCCTTTTGAAACTTCAATTAATAAACGCTGGAGAATGTGTTTTTTTATTGGAGGCTTTGTGTTTTTATTTTTATTTGTTTTTCAACCATTTGGACTTAATACCTTAAAACATAATATTTTTGAGATTACTCTAGGTTATGGTTTTGCCAGTTTGTTTGTGATGGCAGGCCTCAATATTTTATTGGTTTTTGTTTTTCCTAAATATTTTTCTGAGAATAATTGGACCACCCTTAAGGCAATATTTTGGTCAATAATTAATATTGGTTTAATGGGCTTAGCCAATGCAATTTATTCTGCATTCATCGGCATTGGTTATCTATCGTTTCATAATTTATTTTGGTTTGAAGTTTATGCCTTAGTTATAGGTGTTTTTCCAACAGGAGTTTCCGTATTAGTAAATCAAGCAAGACTAAAAAGTAAATTCGAAAGAGAATCTGAAAAAATAAATCTGATTTTTGAAAAGCCAAAAGAGGCAAAAACTGAAAAGTATAATTTACAAGAAATAACAATTTATTCAGAAAATGGAAAAGACAATTTTTCTTTATTGCCTGATGATTTGCTTTTTATCCGAGCATCTGATAATTATGTTGAAGTGTTTTATACAACTAAGAATGGCGGAAATTACAAACTTTTAAGAAATTCACTAAAAAGTATAGCTAATTCACTATCACTGCAAACGTATTTCTTTCGCTGCCATAAGAGTTATTTGGTTAACTTAAAGCAAGTAAAGCATATATCAGGTAATGCGCAGGGCTACAAATTGCATTTGAAAGAAACTGATGAATTGATTCCTGTCTCCCGAACACAAAATGAAACCATCAAAGAACGGCTTATTCTTTGTTCTTAAGATTGTTCTTTTCTTTACTATTCTTCCCAAAACTTACTATTCACCCCTTTTATTTTGGCTAAGAATTGATGCTGAAGCATTTTTGCGACGTTAAACTAAAAATTAATTTATGTACATTTTTTATAAAATAGCACTTGCAATTCATATTATTTCAGGCTTTAACGCATTAGTTATCGGAATGATTGCCATGACTTCCAAAAAAGGAAGTAAAGCACATCGCTTGGCAGGTAAAATATTTGTTATAGCTATGTTAGGCGTTTCAATATCAGCTATCATCATTTCAATTATAAAAAGCATTGTTTTTTTATTATTGATAGGAGTTTTTGCATTTTATCAAAATTATAGTGGCTATCGTGCCGTTAATAACAAAACCTTAAAACCGAATATATTTGATTGGATGGTTTTGTTTATTGCTTCCATCAATGTGTTTATAATGATTTACACCATGAACATTATTTTAATTGTTTTTGGCGGGATTTGTATGTTCTTAATTTTCGGACAACTTCGAATTTTTGTAAAAATTATTAGAAATATGGAAATTCCGAAATTGCAATGGCTTAGGCAACATATAGGAATGATGGTTGGTTCCTACATTGCTACTTTAACAGCTTTTTTGGTTGTGAATCTTAAAGTTTTTGACCCTGTATGGTTGCCTTGGCTTGCACCAACGTTTATATTATTTCCACTCATAATTTATTGGATAAGAAAATATACTGGAGAAACTAAAGGAGAAAATATTATATGAAGTATTTATATTTAACATCCTTAATTGTTTTTTCTTCCTGCATAGTTCTTGCCCAAACTTATGTTGAAGGTGGTAATACCAGACATAGATTTGCTCAATTAAACTTAGGCTTCGATGCAAGAATATTTTTGTCTAATGGTTCTCAATATATATTTACTAATTCTTTGGGCTCAATAGAAACCTGTGAGCTAAAAAATCAAAATGAAACAAGGTTAATTATAGGAGAAACTCATTTTTGGGGGCATGCCCATTTTTATATTGCTTTTCCAGTTACTTCATTTGGAAAAACTGGTTTTACCACGGGCGCAGAAACGGGTTCAAAAATTTTACCTGGCGAATAGAACATAAAAAGTTAAGGCCTTATATTGTTATGGCATGGCTTACTACCGGCTATCACCAAGGTAAAGGAGTTCAACAAATTCGAACTAAATTCCCAATTACTGCTGGTTTAATTTATAATTTTTAAAAATCAGCTATTTGAAATAGGAGCAAGCTATAACTATGACAACATCAATTCGTATTATATTAATAAGACTTTATCTCTTCCATTCATAACTCAACCCTTTTGGATATCGATAGGATACAAATTTATGATTGAAAGTACCTTAGGTGCTGAGAAAGACTGGAAAAACGGCCTGACATAAACTCTCACAGATACATTAGCTATATTGAACAGACTAGATGGAATTACCATATCATTTGGACCTTCTTCTGCTTATTTTCCTCAAAGAATCTGCTCATAACGAAGAGGTTGCACCATTTATTGAGAACCATAAGATATCAAATATATTTCCAGAATTTGGCGTTGGTTATTATTTATATAAACCCAATCTGCAATTTAACTTGGCTTATCGGAAAACATCAAGTACTATTGAAGCTTATGGATATTCTTAAGTTGCAAAACGAAATGCATTAACATTTGAAGCGCATAAATTTGTTATGGACTATCATGGTTTTGCCACTTTTGTAGGAGCTGCTATTAGTCAAAAATGGTTAAGAATAAAGAAAACCAATTTGTCGGTGGAAAATGAAATATCCAAATTTAATGGTATTAAACCTGGGCTTATTTTTGGGTGGGACATTCGACCCAATAGAATACAATCATGGTATTTGCGCACCAATTTAAGATGGTTCCCAAACTTAAACGTAAAGATGAAAAGTGGAAAAAATGTGTCGTTTGATCAACTGGAATTTAATTTTATTCAGTTGGTTATTTTTCCTGAGAGAATATTTTAAACAGAGAATGATGTCAATTAAAAATGAAACAATTAGTAATCCTTCAAATGTTCAAACAAAATATTTAAAAACTTTAGCTTTGCCATTTTAAAACTGAAATTATACTCAAATTAAATCTTTCTCAAGATAATTTAAAATAAAATAATGAAAAAGACAATGTTAGCCTTAATTACAATATATGCTTCAACTTGCTTTGCACAAATGGATAGCACTAAGAATCCGCTTACGTTTAGTGGCTATTTGGAAACATATTACGCCTATGATTTTAGTAATTCTTCAAACCATATTCGACCTAATTTTGTATATTCGTTTAACAGGCATAATGAAGTTAGCCTGAATTTAGGCTTTGTAAAAGCAAATTACCAAACATCAAAGGTTAGGGCTAATTTGGCTTTAATGGCCGGAACCTATTCAAACGCAAATCTTGCCGATGAAACGGGTGTAATAAAAAATGTTTTAGAAGCAAACACCGGGATAAAAATTTCGAAAAAGCAAAATCTATGGTTAGATGCAGGGGTTTTCGCTTCTCATATTGGCTTTGAAAGTGCAATAGGAAAGGATTGTTGGAATTTAACGAGAAGCATTTTAGCCGATAACTCGCCTTATTTCGAAAGTGGAATAAAAGTTTCTTTTACCTCTAAGAATGAAAAGTGGCTTTTTAGTGGGTTGTTTCTAAATGGTTGGCAACGAATACAACGTGTTGATGGTAATAATTCACCTGCTTTTGGACACCAAATTACCTACAAGCCAAATTCTAGAATTACCTTAAACAGCAGTTCGTTTGTGGGCAACGATTTGCCTGATATTACCAAACAGATGCGCTATTTTCATAATTTTTATTCTCAATTTCAGTTCCATAAAAAGTTTGGGCTAATGATAGGATTTGATATAGGTTTTCAACAAAAAATCAAGGCTAGTAGCGAATATAATAAATGGTATTCACCGGTAATAATTGCTAGATTTTCGCCAACCAACAAATTAAACATTGCGTCAAGGGCGGAATATTATAGCGATGCAGATGAAGTTATCATTTCTACTTTTACACCGAATGGTTTTCAAACGTATGGATATTCAATTAACTTCGATTATTCGCTTTCAAGTAATATGGTTTGGCGTTCGGAAGGGAAGGCCTTTATTAGCAATGATGCCGTGTTTATATTGGACAAAAAAGCAAGTAAACAAAATTATTTAATTACAACCTCATTCGCTGTATCGTTTTGAGGAAACTTAGATTCAAGAATTAATAGTTCCTCATGTATGGCAATGGTAGAACAAGATGTGTTTTACAGTAGTCCTATTAATCAATTATTACAATTACCTTTGTCCGAATGATGCGTTTCTTTAACAAATTTCTTCTTGCAGGCTTCATTTTGCTAGCTCAAAATATTCTGGCACAAACCATAACACTTCGTACGATGGTAAAACTGCCGAATTTCTTGAAGGAAACCTCAGGCTTGGAAACTACAGAATCATCGGAGTTTTTCTGGACCCATAATGACGGAGGTGATGGTCCGCGACTTTATAAAATGGATACCCTTGGTAATTTAATTAAAACGGTTATGGTTTCAAATGTCCTAAATATTGATATTGAAGATGTAACCCAAGACGAACATCAAAACTTTTACCTTGCAGATATTGGCAATAATTCCAACGACCGAAAAAATTTGCGAATTTATAAAATCCCAAACCCCGATAACGCAAGCAACGATTCAGTTAATGCCGAAATCATTCAAGTGATTTACCCGAATCAAACTGAATTTCCTCCTAACCAATCTCAGTTTAATTTTGATGCCGAAGCTATTATTTACCTCGATAGTGCCTTGTATTTGTTTTCTAAAAACAGAACGGTTCCTTTTACAGGTTATACTTATTTGTACAAAATTCCGTCGGTTTCCGGAACTTACACCGCAACCCTTTTGGATAGTTTTAGAACAGGATTAGGATTCAAAGAGCAATTATGGATAACTGCCGCTGATTTGTCGCCAAACGGCAAACGATTAGCCTTACTTTCCAGTGACAAAATTTTTGTTTTTACGGAGTTTGCTGGTGACCGTTTTTTTGATGGTAAAGTGAAACAAATTGATTTGAATTCTTTTACCCAAAAGGAAGCCTTGGTGTTTTTAAATGAAGATGAATTTTATATCACCGATGAATTCTATGATATATTAGGCGGTCAAAACTTGTATTATGGTAATCTAAAACCGATTTACTCCATCGATGTTAAACCGATAAAAAAAAAGTCCCTTAAGCTTGTAAATTATTCTAACCAAAATAACCAAAACCAAATTTCATTGTTCGATGAAAGCAAAACAGTGCAAATTCGGATTGTTGACAATAGTGGCCGAACTTTGACCGATTGCGAACTAAATAAGACAAAAAAAACATTAAAGCTCGATGTTAAGTTTGGCTTGTACACCATATTGGCCAATGATGGAAACTTCGTTGAAGAATTAAGAGTTTTAATTTATTGATTTAATAAAGAATAATCATTTTGAAAAGTTGCGAAAGAGATATTTTCGGAAAGCCTAAGGTCTAAATCAAGCCAAAGCTTAATTTGAATTTTCTTATGCATGTTTTGGAATAAATCCTTCTTATTTTTGCCCAGCTTTTGTTGATACTTTCCCCAAAAATCTTCTTTTCTTTGCAAATTCAAAAAACGAAACGGTCTAATTGGTTGTTTTGTTAAAATACCTATTAATGAACATTCTCAAAAAATATCTAAAATACCATTGGAAATTATTGTTGTTAGCTTTGTCGTTGGCTACGGTCAATCAATGTTTTTCGTTGATGGACCCATATATAACCGGTCATGTAGTTGACGAAGTTATTAACCGCTACGATAAATTATCAAAAGACGATTATATGAAGCTCGCTTTGTTTTGGATTGGATGCTCAATTGGTGTATCGATGATAAGTCGCATTGCTAAAAACTTTCAAGACTATTTTACAAACGTAATTATTCAAAAACTTGGAGCACAAATGTACGCAGACGGACTAAAACATAGTTTGGAGCTTCCCTACCAAGTTTTTGAGGATCAGCGCAGCGGCGAAACCCTTTCGGTTCTTCAAAAAGTGCGGATAGATATCGAACGCCTATTAACCTCATTTATCGGCGTGTTATTTACCAGTTTAGTAGGAATCATTTTTGTGATGGTATATGCATTCAGCATTACTTGGATGGTTGCCGGAGTTTATGTTTTCGCTATTTCGGTCATCGGATTTTTAAGTGGTTATTTTAGTAAGCGAATCAAAGTTATGCAGCGAAAAATTGTAGGTGCCACTACCGCCTTGGCTGGCAGCACAACCGAGTCGCTTCGAAATATAGAACTAGTTAAGAGCTTAGGCTTGGCCAATCAAGAAATTGAACGCCTCAATAAAACCACTTTCGAAATATTACAACTAGAACTTAAAAAAGTTAAATTCATACGAAGTTTGGGTTTCTTGCAAGGTACTACGGTGCAGTTTGTTCGGAGTACGATGATTCTTGTTTTGCTGCTCTTAATTTTTGATAAAACTATCAGTCCAGGGCAATACTTTACATTTTTGTTTTACTCCTTCTTTATTTTCAACCCTTTACAAGAGCTAGGAAATATTATTTTGGTGTATCGCGAATCTCAGGTTTCTTTAGAAAATTTTAAAACCATCATTGATAAGCCAATAGAAGAAAAACCCGAGCGCCCAAAATCTTTGCATAAACTCGATAGTTTTGAGTTTCAAAATGTTACATTTAAACATCTTTCGGCCAATAGTCCGGCCTTAAAAAATATAAACTTTAAAGTTCATAAGGGCGAAACCATTGCCTTTGTGGGTCCAAGCGGTTCAGGAAAAACAACCTTGGTAAAACTGCTCGTAGGGCTTTATCAGCCTGGTGAAGGAAATATTAAGTACGATGAAATTGACGGGCGTGAAATTGATTTGGATAATTTGCGCGAACAAATTGGTTTTGTTACTCAAGACACCCAACTTTTTGCAGGAACTATTAAAGAAAACTTGCTATTTGTAAAGCCCAGTGCTAGCGATGAACAAATTCTCGATGTGTTAAATAAAGCAAGTTGTCAAAAGTTGTTAGAGCGCGCCGATAAAGGTATTGACACTATGATAGGAGAAGGGGGAGTAAAAGTTTCAGGAGGTGAAAAACAACGACTTTCCATCGCCCGTGCTTTATTGCGTCGCCCAAGTTTATTGGTTTTTGATGAAGCAACCTCGTCTCTCGACAGTATAACTGAAGGTGAAATTACCCTAACTATCAAAGGCATTAATAAAAATGAGGATATCATTACAATAATAATTGCACACCGACTCAGCACCATCATGCACGCCAATCGTATCTTTGTACTCGAAAAAGGTCGGATTATTGAAGAAGGCAATCATGCCAATTTGCTAGAAACCAAAGGCTTGTATTATGCTATGTGGCGTCAACAGGTTGGAGAGGGTGCCAATGTGGATCATGAATTAAGTGCAACCGAAAGCTATAAATCCTAATCAAGTTACCCTCTTTAAAGCGTACCTTGCCATCTTATTCAAACAACTAACAAGAATGAAAGGCCAAATTTTTGACACTACCCCAAAGCCCGAAAGTGCTATCCTAATTGGTGCCGATTTATACAGTTACCGAAAAGGTAAAAGTCAGGAATACCTCGAAGAATTAGCTTTTTTAGCGGAAACTGCCGGTGTTGAAACTGTTAAAATTTTTACTCAAAAACTCGAACGACCCCATCCTAAAACTTACTTGGGTTCGGGTAAATTAGAGGAAGTAGCGGCTTTTATCAAAGAAAACGAAATTGATGTAGCCATTTTTGATGACGAACTAAGTCCCTCGCAAACCCGAAATCTTGAAGATGAGTTTAAGTGCAAAATCATCGACCGCAGTATGCTTATCCTAGATATTTTTGCTTCCAACGCCCGCACTGCAACTGCCAAAGCACAAGTTGAACTCGCTCGAAATGAATATTTGCTCCCTCGTTTAACAAGAATGTGGGGTCACTTAGATCGCCAAAAAGGGGGTATCGGACAAAGGGGTGCTGGTGAAAAAGAAATTGAAACCGACCGACGTGCCATTCGTCATACTATTTCATTGTTAAAGACCAAACTAAAGGATATAGATAGTCAAAATCAGGTTCGACGCAAAAACCGCGATGCCATGAAAAAAGTTGCTTTGGTGGGTTATACCAATGTGGGCAAGTCAACCATCATGAATTTGATTACAAAAGCCGGGGTATTAGCCGAAAATAAGTTGTTTGCTACTTTAGATTCAACGGCCCGCAAAGTGGTTTTCCCAAATACCGACCCCATGCAACAACCCATTGTATTTATACTGTCGGATACCGTTGGGTTTATTCGCAAACTGCCACATCAACTGGTAGAAAGCTTTAAATCAACCCTCGACGAAGTTGTAGATGCCGATGTGTTATTGCACGTAGTTGACGTGTCGCATCCAGGTTTCGAAGAGCAAATGGAGGTAGTTAAAACTACCCTTGATGAAATAGGGGCCGCTCAAAAACCAACGATTATTGTGTTTAATAAAATAGATCAATACGATCCGAATCCTACGCACGAAGATATTTTTCAAGACACAACCATTTACGATTTAGATTTATTAAAGCAAAGTTGGATGGCCAAAGAAAATTCGCCGGTGGTTTTTATTTCAGCATTAAAAAACGAAAACATCGAAGAGCTTAAAACCAGAATCATAGCGGAACTCGCCTGGAATTAGAGAGGAAATTGGTTCTCAAATTTTTTAATTAATAACTGTTAAAAAAGTTGAGTGTACATTTAGATCAGAACGGAAGTTAGTCTTGTAGTTATGTGAAGACATGGCAAAAATTATTTGGGAAATAATTAGGCAAACATTCAAACAATATATTTTACTTTGAATACATTGACCTTCAATTGAGTATTTTTAAAATTCTAATATAAACATTGAGTCTACTGGTCGTAAATTGCACTTTTAATATGGTACCTTTTTTGAAGTTTCCATGAAGCCACTGAGCTTCTAAAAATGGCTTCATATTATTCCAATATTTTGTATTCTAAAAGTTTAAGTGATTTCGGATATTTATCCACTTCAGATTCAACTTCCTGAAAAGTTTTGCCAATAGGAACAAAATCTATATTATCATAGGATAAACAAAATAATTTATTATTAAAGATATTTGTTAAATTAAAAAATGGGTTTATTGGATAATTTTGATTTGATTTTATTGATTCTGTTGTCGCATAATTAATATCATGTCCAGAATTAATCCATTGTTTTGATATCGAATCATATTTAATAATATCAAGTTTTATTTGATACGGATATGGCAACCCTCCTCTCCAAATTAGCCAAATCTCGTTCCTATTTCTTTGAATAATTTTAAAAATATAGTTATAAAATTTATCTTTTCTCATAATTTTAGATAGCGCCAAATCAAACTTAACCCCAAGATGAGTCTTTTTAATTGAATCATAGAATTTGACATTAATATTAACAAAGTCGATAATTGGATTTCTTATTGTTGATACTTTCTTCTCGGTTAAGTCAATAGATATAATTTCATTTTTTAAAGCATTTGCTAAAAAAAGATAATTTTGATATCCGATTGAATATGATGAAAAACCTAAATGCCAGAACGGGTTATTAAAATAATCAGAATAATATATAAGCTCATTTTGGTTTTCAATAACATTATAAACTGCAAATGAATCGTTTAAAAAATAACAAGAGTTGTTTATATTTAAATTGCTAATAGGATATATTCCATACAAACTTTCTCCTGAAAAATAGTAATAGTGAAATGGGCGACAATGAAATGAATTTAATTCGGAGGATTTTATTAATGTTAATTCATCATTAATATTTTTTATATAAATTAGGTATCTTTTGTCGAAAACAATAAAAATTAAGGACGAATCAATAACATTGGAACTTGTAATTTCGAATGACTTAATACTATTTTTAAAGGGTAAACTTAGATAAAGATTTTTAACTATTCCAGAATTTATGTTTTTTGTTAGTATATGAATATTCTCCAATAAAGTATCAGTGCCTATTACATAAATCTTATCTTTAAGATTATTACATATTTTAATATTGGATGAATATAAAATCAGGTTATTGGCATAAAAATTTTCAAGATATATCTTATCTTGAAACGAAAGTAATGGTTGGCATTTACCAACAATTTGAAAAATCAAAAAAATTACAAATACCAACCATTTCATGATAATTAATTAATCAATTCTGTTAAAGGCCATAGTGATCTTACCGGTTACGACATCATATGTCATTACAACCGAATAGTGTCTGTCATTTTGCTCTCCCAGAACATGATATATTGCGTTATATGATCCGGTATAATTACCTTGTAGCGCATCGGCATCAGCTAAATTCATAAGATAATCACATGCTGTTTCATCTGTAGGATCATTGTAAGCCCCTTGTCCAGGGTCAGTCATTGGACAAATTCCACAATTCTCAAAATCAGGAAAACAATGTACCCATACATTACCATCAGGCCATGAAACACGCTCATACTGCCATCCTGTTTTTTTTACATCCAAATCCGCACTATTGATTTTTCTATAAAAGGTGGCCTCGGAAGTTAAAGTGAACATTAAAATAGCGGTTAAAATTAAGATTTTTTTTATAATAATAAATAAATTAAAAGATTTTGCCTACTCTGTTAGGTTTTCGGCTTGCCCTATTTTTGTATTGCAATACATATTCAAAAAATGCCTTACTTTTGATGAATACAACAGACAAAAACTCTAAATTATTCCTTTTTTAACTCTAAATTATTCAATAATGATGACACAAGGCGAAAAACTTCGTGAAATTAAGATTTGCAAAGGATTTACACAAGATTACATTGCTTCATCGGTCGGTGTCTCCACCTACCGAAACGTTTAGGATTCACGAATTAAAAGAAAAGAAAATCTTCAAACCTACAAGAGTATTGAGGGTCGAGCGCGCAATGAGTGCAAGAGTGTCTTCAATGATCTTATTTTTCCATTGCTTGATCTGTCGGTGTCTCCACCTACCGAAACGTTTAGGATTCACGCATTAAAAGAAAAGAAAATCATCAAACCTACAAAAGTATTGAGGGTCAAGCCCGCAATGAGTGCAAGAGTGTCTTCAATGATCTTATTTTTATAGTGGTCTGAAATTTTCCTTTAATTGTTGCCGAACCACCTCACAGAAAATTAGCCCTTTATATATATATATATTATGTCCAAGATTGAAAACTATGACTACTAATTCCTCTATTCACAGCTGCCAAAACTTTAGCTGTTAAAAAACAAAAAGTATGTCTTTTGAACTAAAGTATTAGTATTTGCATGAACATAAACTTTTTAAGAATCTTAGTTTTTCGGAAATAGACGCTTTGTGTATACTAAACAGGTTCAAAAAATTTTAGAAGAATGAAATTCTAAATTTGCCTTTTTCCGAAAATGAAAGAATTTACTTTTTAAACCAAGGAGCTATAAAATTAATAAGAATAAACGATGAAGGAAAAGAAATCCTCTTGGAAATCGTCCAAAAAGGGGATTTGTTTGGTGAATTAAATTTAGAAAAGCCGGAAGAAAATAAAGAGTTTTTTAAAGTGGTTTCTGCTGAAGCGATTATTTGTATTTTTTTTAGAGAAAAATTAGAAGAAATAATTTTTAAGAAGCCCGGCTTCGCGCTTAACTAAATTAAGTTTATGGGTTTCAATTTCAAAAAATTTCAAAACAGTTATAAAAACATATTGTTCAAGGATGCCAAAACACGTCTTCTGCAATTATTAAGTACCTTAATTGAAAAAGAGGGGACGAAGGAACAATTGTTTGTAAAACCCAATTATCTGAACCAAAAAGACATTGCACAACTAATTTGTACGATTCGGCAAACCGTAATTTCTTTATTCAAAGAACTTGAAGCAGAAGGGATTTTAAATTACTCGCAAAAGGAAATTTCTATTTCAGATATTCCCGAATTGAATAAACTTGTTCAAAATGTAAAATAGCTTACATTTTAAAATTAAAGAGTCTATTATTTTTGTCCCATAATTTAATTGAATTTTAAATGAGACATTACATTTTAGTATTATTATTGGGCTTTTCATCCGCCATTTTTGCACAAAGCATTGCCATTAGAATCAAAGATTTTAATTTAGAAAAAGGCTTGGCTATACAAGGTTATGACCCTGTTGCCTATTTTGCATCAAACAAAGCGATTTTAGGCATTTCAAAATTTAACACTACTTGTCAGGGTGTCACTTACTATTTTTATTCGCAAGCAAATAAAAATAAATTCATAAAAAATCCAGTTCAATACAAACCTCAATATGGAGGGTGGTGCGCTTTTGCTATGGGTGATAGCGGAAATAAAGTAGAAATAGATCCGAAGACTTTCAAAATTATTGATGGGAAACTTTATCTTTTTTATAACGCTTATTTCAACAATACTTTAAAAAGCTGGAATAAAGATGAAAAGAATCTAAAAACAAAAGCAGATAAAAATTGGACAAACATTATTAAAAATTAAATGAAAACAAAAATCATTATTTCGAGGATTTTAAGAATTACAATTGCAGGTATTCTTCTTCAAACATTATACTTCAAATTTACCGCTCATCCAGACTCTGTTTATATTTTTTCTCAACTAGGAGTTGAACCTTATGGCAGAATAGGTTTAGGAATTGCCGAAGTAATATCTTCAATTCTTATCCTTCTTTCTAGGACTAAATTATTAGGAACAGTTTTAGCCTTTTTTATAATTTGTGGAGCCTTAATGGCTCACTTTTTAGTAATTGGAATTGAAATCAAAGGCGATGGCGGTGGTTTGCTCACCTTGGCTTTTATTGTTTTAGTGGCTTGTATTGGTTTGTTTTTCTTGCATAAAAATGAGTTTCAAAAGGCTATAAGTAAACTTTTAATAAAATGAAAGAATATGGTTTCGTGGCAAATTACCAAAAAGTTAGGTTAAGGTAATTGCAGGGGTGCAGTCCCTTTTAGCTATTATTTCTTCTTAATTTTTAATATTACTTAGCGTATCCATCATTTTCTTAAGATTATTTTTAAGCGAATAAATCCTTTTTTTTGAAATGATGTTTGGTTGTGAGCTCAAGCTAATTTGAATAGAATAATATGATAATTCCTCAAAACTCAATAATTTTTGGCATCGACGGCGGCTGCGGTATAAATGAAAAATTTTCAAGTAGGCCATATTTCACTTTTAACCTAAAGGATATGTATTAAGTATTGTCAAAGCTTAATCATTATTAGAGAGCTTACTAATAAACCACCCATTTATTGATGGCAGCCAAAGGATTGATTAAGTTTTTTGTAGGTTAATTCTATTAGAAAATAATTTTGATTTAATTACGAGTTAGGAAGATAAATACGAATTCTTTTTCTCATTTTCAACTGCTGAAAAAAATTTGACAGTATTAAAAAATGGTTGATAGTGGATGTTCAAACAAAAAAATAAGATAAAGGTAACATCAGGCAATAGCAATGCCGGTTTTTAGCTATGAAAAAGCTTTGAGGTTTCTCTAACTTTACTGCAAGAAGAAATTGAATTGCTCTGTAAGCCATACTTCCTTTGCCTTCGCTGTTAAAAAGGTAATAAGAATAAGCAAGTTTTGCATTAAAATATCGTCAAATTTCCTTTTAGCCTTTTTACTTTAGCCCTCTTAAATAGGTTTAAATAACTTTCTATCATTTATCAAATTTCTTATTTCAGTTCTGCAAGCATTTCACAGGTCAAAAACCTAAATTTGCACCCTTAAAATTTTAGCATGATTAACGTAACTCTTCCTGACGGCTTGGTTCGGCAATACCCAAAAGGTATCACTGCCATGGACATTGCTAAAGGAATTAGCGAAGGATTGGCTCGTAATGTTTTAGCGGCCAAGGTAAACGACGAAGTTTGGGATAGTTTTCGTCCTATCCATTCTGATTGTTCATTAAAACTTCTAACTTGGGATGATAAAGAAGGTAAGTCAACGTTTTGGCACAGCTCGGCCCATTTAATGGCTGAAGCACTCGAAGCTATTTATCCGGGTGTTAAGTTAGGCATAGGCCCACCAATTGAAACCGGTTTCTACTACGACGTAGATTTTGGAGAGCGTCCTTTTACCGCTGATCAATTGCCGGCTTTAGAAGCTAAGATGCAAGAATTGGCCAACGCCGACAATGCATTTACACGTCAAGATGTTTCTAAAGACGACGCGATAGCATATTTTACAAAAAAAAGCGACCCTTATAAATTAGAATTAATAGATGGCTTGACAGACGGACAGATTACCTTTTACCATCAGGGTAATTTTACCGATTTATGCCGTGGCCCACATATTCCGTCCACTGGAAAAATCAAGGCCGTTAAACTCTTAAACATTGCCGGTGCCTATTGGCGTGGTGATGAAAAGAATAAACAACTTACCCGGCTTTATGGGGTTACCTTTCCAAAAGCTAAGGAACTTACCGAGTATCTCTTTGTTTTAGAAGAGGCCAAAAAGCGCGATCACCGAAAGCTAGGAAAAGAACTCGAATTGTTTATGTTTTCTGAAAAAGTAGGTCAAGGTTTGCCAATTTGGTTGCCCCGTGGTACCATGATTCGTGAACGTTTAGAGCGCTTTATGCGACAAGAACAACTCGAAAGAGGCTATGTTCAAGTGGTGACTCCGCATATTGGTAAAAAAGATTTATACGTAACCTCCGGACATTATGAAAAATACGGCAAGGATTCTTTCAAGCCGATTTTAACGCCGGAAGAAGGAGAGGAGTTTTTTCTGAAACCGATGAATTGCCCGCATCATTGTGAAATTTTTGGTCACAAACCACGATCTTACAAAGAATTACCGGTGCGAATTGCCGAATTTGGAACGGTATACCGTTACGAACAATCCGGCGAATTAAATGGTTTAACTCGCGTTCGTGGCTTTACTCAGGATGATGCCCATATATTTTGTACGGCAGATCAAATAAAAGACGAATTTAAAGCAGTAATAGATTTGGTAAAACATGTCCTTACCAAATTGAATTTCGAAAATTATACAGCACAAATTTCCTTGCGCGATCAAGTAAATCGTGAAAAATACATAGGAAGCGAAGAAAATTGGGAAAAAGCGGAGCGCGCCATTATTGAAGCAACAGAGGAAAAGGGTCTCAATACTGTTACAGCTTACGGTGAAGCGGCCTTTTACGGTCCGAAACTTGATTTTATGGTGAAAGATGCTTTAGGAAGGTCTTGGCAGCTAGGGACCATTCAGGTTGATTATAACTTGCCCGAGCGATTTCAATTAGAGTATATAACTTCCGAAAACACCAAGGCTCGCCCGGTGATGATTCATAGGGCTCCTTTTGGCTCACTAGAACGATTTATCGGGGTATTAATTGAACATTGTAGCGGTAACTTCCCACTTTGGTTAACGCCCGATCAGGTTGCAATTTTGCCAATTAGTGAAAAGTTTGAGGAATTTGCAAAAACACTTTTAATTTACTTGGAAAAAAACGATATTCGCGGCCTTGTTGACGATAGGAACGAAAAAGTAGGCAGAAAGATTCGGGATTCAGAAATGAAGAAAATCCCATTTATGCTTATTGTTGGTGAAAAGGAACAAGAAAATAACGAGGTCTCAGTGAGAGTGCATGGAGAAGGCGATGTTGGATCAATGAAACTTGATGAATTTGTTACTTATTTTAAGCAAAAACTAAATTAATAATACCATAGAAAACCCGATCAAAAATACTGCACCGGAGTCTCAAATTGAGACCGTACCGGTAGTGCCTGTAACACCAGTTGCTCCTGTAACCCCAGTTGCTCCTGCTGTCAATGCGCCTTATGTTCGTAATCAAGGATTTAGAAGACCTCCGGTTAAGGTAGAACTTCATAAAATCAATGAGAAAATATCGGCGGATCCAATCCGATTGGTTGGTGAAAACGTTGAGCCTGGCATTGTGAGCTTACGTGAAGCTATTGAATTATCCGAAGAATTTGGGCTTGATTTGGTGGAGATTTCACCAAAAGCTGATCCACCGGTCTGCAGAATTATTGATTATAATAAATTTTTATACGAGCAAAAGAAAAAGGCCAAAGAAATTAAAGCCAACTCGGTAAAAGTTGAGATAAAGGAAATACGATTCGGACCTAATACCGACGAGCATGATATTGAATTTAAAACCAAACATGCTGAAAAGTTTTTAGGGGAAGGACATAAAGTTAGAGCATACGTGTTTTTTAGAGGAAGAACCATCGTTTATAAAGAAAGGGGTTCAAAATTATTGAATGAGTTTGCCGAAAGCCTCAGCGAAATCGCTAAGGTAGAAATGGAACCAAAAATGGAAGGTAAGAAGATGTTTATTATGCTTACCCCGAAAAATAAAAAATAATAAGTTAGAAATAAGAACCAATACATCATGCCAAAATTAAAAACCAATTCAAGTGCAAAAAAGAGATTTAAAATAACCGCAACCGGTAAAGTTAAATATAAGCACGCTTTTAAAAATCATATTTTAACCAAAAAGGATACCAAACGTAAAAGAGCTTTGAGTGCGCCTGCTTATGTAGATGCTACCAATATGCCAAACGTAAAGTATATGTTAAAATTCTAATACTTCGACTAACCGCATGGCGCCTAAGATTGCTGCAACATTGCAACGCCTTGCATTAATCAAATAAATAAAATGCCAAGATCAGTAAATCATGTTGCCTCTAGGGCACGCAGAAAAAGAATTCTCGAATTTGCCAAAGGCTATTGGGGACGTAGAAAAAATGTATGGACGGTTGCAAAAAATGCCGTTGAAAAAGGTTGGACTTATGCATACCGCGACCGCAAAACTAAGAAACGCAATTTCCGAGGTTTGTGGATTCAACGTATCAATGCAGCTACAAGAATGTACGATTTGTCGTATTCTAAATTTATGAGCATGTATCACAACTCAGGTTTGGAACTTAACAGAAAAGTATTAGCCGATTTAGCCATGAACCATCCCGATGCGTTTAAAACCGTGGTGGATTATGTAAAAACTAACGGAGCTAAACCAACTGTTGCAGCTAAGCCGCTTGCAAAAGTTGCCAAGAAAGTTGAAGTTGCTGCAGCAGTTGAAGAATTGCCGGTAATCGAAGAAACTATTAGCGAAGCTAAAGACGATTTGCCACCTGAAGAAATTTCAGAAGCGGTTCAAACACCTTCTGCTGAATAATAATACAACCACACAAATTATTTTAATACCAAAAGGTCTTGAGTAATCAAGGCCTTTTTTTGTGGGTGTATGGTTAAAGGGAGGCTGGAAAGCCATTTGTATGGCCTATGAAGGATACTGTTTATCGAATTATTATTTCATAGCAGTGGTTGCGGAAAACCTGACACTGCCTTTAAAAGGGTCTTTTTAAGACCTTTCCCTGGAGTTATTTTAGGATTTACCGACACAATGATGTGTCAAAATGGTCTTTTAAAAGTACCCTTTCGATTTTAAGGTGGTGACTCAAATTATTGTTGGCAATGGTACTTTGTAAATTCTGGTAATATTATGTTTCCTTATTTTAAAGCGAGCTCAAAATTTGAAGATACACTTGCATACCTAACAACGACCTCCTTTGAAAAATTTGCAATCGTTTTATCAGATGTTTGCACGACCCTAAAGGATGTCGCTTACCTAACAATTCGATTACGCACCCCGATAGAAATAAAAACTATTTTAGAAGATACTTCACCTTGCAGTGGCAATAAAATTGTGTACATAGTTAAAGCAGCCGCTGGCAATTCAAGTATGTACCAATGGCAATGGAAGGATTTGACAACTAATACAATTCTTTCTAAAACAGATTCATTGGGTTTAATAACCAAGCAAACATTTAAGATAGAATTAACGGTTGACGATGGTTGCGTGAATTTGGGCGATGCCCAACAATTTACCGTCTTCTTTAACCCACCTTCAGAAGCAAGCATCTTAACCGATAATGGCCAATTTAACGATACAAGCCTTTGTTTTAAAGCCTTAAACTTTTTTTATCAGGTAAAGGCGGAACTGGAACGGGGTATAATTTCAATTGGTATTTAGATAAAACCTTGGTTTCTAGTTCCGACACGTTCTATCTAAATTCTAATCTCTTAAGTCCTAAATCTTTTACTCAAAGACAATTGCACCAAAGATGCCGATTCGCTTATCAAAAATATTAAAGTGATTCCATCACCCAAAGCAGATTTTTTAGTGGGAAACGCCTGTAATTTTAAACCCATACAATTTACATTCACAGAAACCAAACCAAATTCACCGATAATAACAAAATTCGATTGGGACTTAATAGAAGCGAGCTCAAGCATTGAGAATCCAACTCAGCAGTTAGAAAATATGGAAAGAAAAACATTAAACTCAGTCTAAGCTCAGACAATGGATGTAAGGATGTTCTGAATAAAGAAGTCATCATAAAGGCCGAAACTTTGGCCGATTTTGAAGTGGAAGATGTATGTGAGGACAAACCGGCATTGTTTATCAATAGAACAAAAATAACCTCAGACAAAGCCAATTGCCTGTGGTATTTTGGAGATGGTAGAACTTCCATGGCAGACAGCCCTCTGCACTCATACCAAATTAATGGAATCACAAAAACCTTTAATGCTACGATGGTAGCCCGAGTACCCAATGGCTGTTCCTACAGTTTAAGCAAAGCTATTACTATCAATGCCTTTCCGAAACAGGGATTTACATATATCACAAGTGGTCAAACCGTAAACTTTACCGCCACAGAAACCAATGGCCAAAACTACCAATGGATATTTGGAGACGGAGGAACAGCCAACAACATTCAAGCTAAACAGGAATACACCTACTCTAAATTCCAGTCGCGCAATTACATAGCCTGTTTAAAAGTCATCAACTTGGCGGGATACACTTCGGATAGTTGTATGGAAATACAAATTACTGGAAGTTTGCAACCCTTCATCAAAAAAAGTGGGATTAGGGTTTTTCCAAACCCCAACGATGGAAAATTTAATGTAGAAATTTCAAAATCAAATGGAACAATAACCGTTGAGGTTTATAACCAAATTATTTTCACCTCAAATTTGTATCAATTTTCGAACTCATTGGATCTAAACCAGGCCAAAGGTATTTATCTGGTAAAAGTCATAAACGGAACAGATATCTACAAGCAAAGAATCATTGTTCGTAAGTGATTTTAAAGGTGATTCTAACAAGGAACTGCTGAAAAATATCCAAAAAGCTTATTGATTCTTTTTTTTGACATGGATATTTTATAATTTTCTGCAAGCCTTTTATAGTAAAACCTCCAAAAGTCTTTCATCTAAAATTTTAAAAAGGATTTTTAACCCAAATTAATCAATAGAAGCTTCAAAGAATTGAACTACTATATTTACACCTTTCATGTATTCAAATAGTTTTTTTTGCAAAAACTATTTGAATACTATGTCGATATTTTAAAAGTTGGGTTTAATCCCGATTTAGAAATGCCTGACAAGATTTTATATTTGTATCAATTCTTGAGCATTCGAGCAGACCTATAAAAATGAACATAAATTGCTGGTCAAATTGGTATTAATTCTTTAAAGAATTGATTTACAAATCGAAGATTCGACAATGCCCCTAAAAAACAAACATAAATTAATTATCAAATATTAATCGAATCTGCAATTTCTACTGCAAATTTTGGGTTAAAATCGTTTTAAAGTTTCATGAATGAAGATCAATATTTGCCTAAGATAAAAGCAGTTCTATCTTAAAAATATATTGATATTAGAAATACATCTTTTTGAAAAAAGCCAAATAATCATCTTCTTTCATTTCGCGCATCAGGGTTTTAAAATTATCGGAGGTAATGATGAAGTAATTGAAATCGGGTGATAAATCTGGGATAAATTCTTTAAAGTTTAAGGCAAATGACTTGTAAAATTCTAAGGCCTCGGCCTTATTGGCAAATAATTCTATGCCAAGCATATCTTTATTGCCTAGTAAAAACGATTTAGTTTTTAAACTTGACGAAGGGAAAAATTTCGTATTAAAATTAGATAATGCGGTTTTAATCCTATCGGTTTGCCCTTCGTCAACTATTATTCCAAAATAATGCGATTGGGTTCCATCATACTTATAAATTGAATTTGGGTTAACCTTTGCTTTGGTGCGATTATCAAGAACCTCCAATGTATAGTTAGCTTGAGTCGCAATTTCGGTACCGGGGTAATTTTCGGTTATTCGTTTTAAAAGTTCAATATATTTATCTAAACTTTCTGTTTTGGCGATAGCTAAAGCATATAAATAATCAAATTTAGCCTGTATGGCGTTGCCGGCATATTTCTTGTCAACATCGCCTTTAATTTGCTTAACTAAGTTGTAATCTTCAGCAATAAAAGCATTGTACATTTTAGTATATGCGTTTAAAACTTCCTGTTTTTCGTTTTTATCATTACTCAAAATCGTTTTGTTTGGATCTTTAGGTGTAAAAACTTGATTAAAACCGGAGTTTGGATATTTTGTTTCTAAAAGTGATTTATAATTTTTGGATTGAGTTTGATCAGGCAAAGCATCATAACATTTAATCAAGTAATAATACATTTCTGCTTCATAAACATTGGCAGGAAAGCGCTTGTTGGCCGCAAGAAAGTGATCAATAGCTTCTTGGTATTCTTTTAATTTTTCGTGATAGATTTTTCCGGCTTCGAAGTGACTTTCAAGTATTTTTTTGTAAGCTAATTCTTTATCTTTTTCAGAAAATGGAATTCCCGTGTAATATTTCTTTAAATCATCCGGTGAATTATCAATGCCTCCATCCTTTGTAGATGTTTTATCTCCTTTTCTCTCCGTAGTATCTTGCTGTTTTATTTCAGGCTCTGCAGAAATGTCTTTTTTTACAGTAGTTATTCGCCAATTATCCGTGAGTTGTCGGTTTCCCCAACGTTTAGCAAAATCATTGTACTCTCTGCCTAACATCGATTGATTATCAAAAATAAATTGATCAGTTCCAGTAAATTGAGTTGTGGTTGTTGAATTATTAATTGGCTGAACATCATTTCCGGGATTATTGTCTTGCGCTTTTTTGGCCGCTGCTTTTTTCTTAATTTCCTTTTCATTGACCATAATCTTGCGAATTTCAGACTCAAGTTTATCCTTCGGTAAATTGGCCAAACGGAGCAAACTATCTTGGGTTTCGATAGTTATTAAATGATTTATGAGTTTAGACAGTACTGTTTGTTGTTGTTTTATTTTTTCGTATTCCGGATGTTTTTCAGTTATAAATAAAGAGGTGCTATCGAAGAATTTTTCAGCTAAGCGATAGTTTTTGTTTTGGTAATAAATTTTAGCAATACTTAGATAGGCATTAGCCTTTAAGTCTTGGTTTTTTGAGGATTTACGTACCGCAGACTGGTAATTTTTGATAGCTTTGGAATACAATTTATCGCTGAAATCGAGATTTCCCAACTCAAAATAAAGTTGATCGTAGTAATCGATATTTTTATCATCACGCAGCATTCGTTTAAGGTTTTTACGACTTTCGCGCGTGTCTGTTTTACCTGCTAGGGCATTTACTTTAACAATATTGATATTTGATTGAAACGCAAATTCATAAGGGGCATTGCTTCTAGCAACATATCTATAATGGATTCGAGCTTTGTCGTAATCACTGGTAATAACGTAAAGTTGCGCTAACAAAAAATGGATGCGGTATTTTAGAACTTTATCTTTAGTGCCTTTTAAGCCGGCTTCAAGAAATTTTTGAGCCTCTGGATAAAGTCCCATTTTGGTATAAATATCCCCAACCACACAGTTTAATTCATCTTGCAAATAGGCTGGAAACGTTTCTTCGCGTTGAAATGTTTTAAAAATAGCTTCGGCATCCGTAACCTTACCTTGGCGAACCAAGGTTTTTAAAATCCAGAGTTTGCCGTAGTATCTAATAGGTAAATCAGAATATTGGGAGTTAACAAACTGAAAAGCTTCATCGGCAGAAAATAAATCTCCACGGAAAAAATGCGACTTTCCAATCAAGAAAAAGCAATCGTCAACCCATTTGCTTTTGCTGCGTTTGCTAATAATCATGGAGGCCTTTTGCATTACCTTTTCCATTTTAGGCTTCAACGCTGAAGCAGCTGCATCATCACTATAAGGGTAAACTTCAATGGGCTTATTGAAATCGTCTTTGTGAATATTAGCTAAATCCTCTATGCTTTCGTTTAGTAACTTTTCACCATGATAGTAAACATTATAGTGAGCTATCATGTTGTTCCAGTTACGTCGCAACCAAGTATTCTTTTTTTGTGCAGATGCAAAAAAAGTTGAAAGGAAAATTAATATTATGGTAAGTCGCAGCTTTATCAATGCTGTAAAAATAATGTCAGTTAAGTATATAACTTTGTAACTGCAAAAATATTTCTTTAAACCGTAATATTATTATCATTCCTTTCATGAAATTGCGCAAATATGAACTTTAAAGATTTTAGAAAGAATCTCGCTATAAAAAGTAAGACCCATTATATACTCGTTTTGCGAAATCGCGAGACTTGGGAAGATAAGTTTAGTATCGTATTAACGCCTATGAATGTGTTAATGATACTTAGTGGCATCATTGTTTTGTTCTCTTTTATTATAATTCTTGTTTTAACTCGAACGCCTTTAAGAGAATATGTTTACGGTGGCGGTTCGGATGAAACTTACAAAAAAGAGTATCTTCAAATGAGTTATCTGCGCGATTCTTTAGAAATGAAATTACAAAGTATTGACAAAGAGCGAAATAATTTATTAAATATTTTAATGGGCCGCGACTCAGTATATCGAAATGCTCCTAACCCGGATTCGAGCAAAGTAAGCAGTAATTCTGATTTGGATAAATTAAGTTCGGAAGAGGAAGCCTTGCGCGAACAACTCGAAAACGGTGATTTTAATGCTATGGATATCATAGCTTATTCGGGAAATAATATTTTTACGCCCTTGCACGGGTTTATAACAGATTCGTTTAATTTGAAAACACATCATTATGCCGTAGATATTGCCGCACCTAAAAATAGTCCGGTAAAAAGTATTCTTAACGGTACCGTTATTTTAAGTACTTGGACCCCGGATAATGGAAATATCATGGTTATTCAACATGCCAACGATTTTATTTCGGTTTATAAGCACAATGCAGCCTTATTAAAAAAGGACGGAAGTTATGTAGGAGCCGGTGAGCCTGTTGCCTTGGTTGGAAACACCGGTGAACAATCCTCAGGCTATCATTTGCATTTCGAATTATGGCAAAAGGGTATTCCAGTTAATCCAAAGGATTTTATTCTTTTTTAAGATTTAGACTATTATACCTACTAAGGGCGGTATTGTTGTTGAGACGTTGTCAGGCCATTCAATCAATTTTAAAATTTGTAATCAAACCCGAATATTTACAACGGATTTTGTATTAAGAACTATTGGTAAACGTACACAATTGATTTGTTTGAGATTTGTTCTTTGTCGCTTTTGATATATCTTCGCCGTCATGTTTGGCAAAAAAGACACAGTAGCAACATTTGGTCCCGGCTTGGTTTTAAATCTTGTTGGCGAAGGAACCGAAATAAAGGGCAATATAAATTCGGATGGAGATATTCGTATCGATGGTAAAATAACTGGAGATGTAATTACAAGATCCAAATTGGTTTTAGGTGCGTCAGGCATAATTGAAGGGAATGTAACCGCCAATAGCAGCGATATTTCGGGCAATGTTAAAGGAAATATGGTGATCAGTGACATTACTTACATTAAATCATCCGGCAGTATAGAAGGTGATATTACTACCTCTAAAATGATTATAGAAAATGGTGGGGAATTTAACGGAAGTTGTCACATGAATGGACAATAGAGCCTTTTTACATTTCGAACTATTTTTGCAGAGATATCTTTTGAAATATTTAGTTGATTTATAAAAACAAACATCTTGGGTGCCAATAAAAAATATAACAGCATATTAACATACAGCAGTTTGGCATTTCAAATGATTGGTGTGTTATTGCTTTGCACTTGGCTTGGTCAAAAAGGAGATGATTATTTTGAATTTAAAACGCCCTGGTTAACTATTGTCGGTATTTTATTAGGATTGTTCGGTATAATGTATAAACTTATTCGTGATTTTGCAAAAAAGTAGTTCCTAAGACTGTAAAGCTAAAATAGAAACGCTTTAATTTAAATATTCAAAATATTAACTGATTTAAAGCGATAACTTTGCAGTGCATTGAATCGTTTCGCAAACTTAATTTCTTTTAAATTCTCTGCTTTTAAACAGCAACCTATTTTAAAAACTATGTTCTGAAATGAAAAATGTTATTTATTTATTAGTAATATCCTTCTTTTTTTCCTGTAAATCCAAAACAGAATCTGTTAAACCAGAAGTATCGTCGGTAAGTGAATCAATTTATGCTTCAGGAACCGTCAAAAGTAAGAATCAATACGAAGCCTATTCTACGGTTAATGGGATAATTGCAACAATTTTAGTTTCTGAAGGAGATTCTGTGAAAGTTGGAACACCTATTTTAACCATTTCAAGTGAAACTCAGAAGTTGAGCAAAGAGAATGCAGAATTGGCTGCACAATTTTCTGATTTTAATGCCAATAAAGGCAAATTGGATGAAGCCAAGCTCTTTGTTGAGCTATCTCGGAATAAGATGAAAATTGATTCATCGTTGTTTGCTAGACAGCAATCACTTTGGCGACAACAAATAGGCACAAAATCTGAACTGGAACAACGCGAATTGGCATATCAAAATTCAAGAACAACTTACTATTCTTCTATTGTTAAGTACAACGATTTAAAAAGACAACTTACTTTTACATCCTCTCAATCGCAAAAGAATTTACAAATCACGAGGAATCAACAAAACGATTTTACTTTAAAAAGTGAAATTGATGGCGTAATCTATAGCCTCCAAAAGAAAAAGGGTGAATTGGTTGGATTGCAAACACCGCTTGCTGTAGTAGGTAATCCTGAAATCTACTTTTTAGAAATGCAAGTGGATGAATATGATATCTTTAAGGTTAAAATTGGGCAACTCGTTTTGGTAACTATGGATGCCTATAAGGGTAAGGTTTTTGAAGCCAGTATTACCAAAATATATCCAATTATGAAAGAACGGAGTAAAACGTTTTTGGTGGAAGCCGTGTTTAGTATGCCTCCTCCAAAGTTGTATCCTTTTATAACGTTTGAGGCAAATATTATTTTGCAAACAAAAAAGAATGCCTTGCTAATTCCTAGAAACTACTTGCTTAACGATTCTACAGTTTTAGATATGAAGGGAAAGGAAATTCGGGTAAAAACCGGATTGAAGGATTATCAGAAAATCGAAATTCTATCGGGAATTACCAAAAGCGATGAATTGATGATACCCGCAAAATGAATTATAAACTGATATACGATGTTTCTCGATCGTTGCTGCTCGCGCGCTGGAAACAAACTTTAGTAGCTGCCATTGGTGTAACCTTCAGTATTACTATGTTTATAGCCTTGTTGAGTTTTATGTCAGGACTAAACGATATGTTAGATAGCTTAATTCTGAATCGAACTGCTCACGTTTTACTTTACAATGAACTTAAAGCTTCTGAAAAACAACCGGTAGATCAGTTTTTAGAATACCATGGCTATTACAATTTTGTTAATTCGGTGAAACCTAAAAACGAAAAGTTACAAATTCGAAACTATTCTGCAATTGTCAATGCCTTAAAACATGACAGCCGAGTATTGGGTATTGCTCCAAAAATTACTGCTCAGGTATTTTACAATGTAGGTCCAATTGACTTAACAGGCGTTATAAATGGAATTGATGTTGAATCTGAAAATCGCCTTTTCTTTTTTAAAAATTACATCACAAGCGGTAATTATATCGATCTAAAAAATGTGCCCAATAGTATTATTTTAGGAAAAGTGGCTGCCGAAAAAATGATGGCTAATATTGGTGATGTTATTCAGGTTACCACAACAAAAGGAGAGCGTATGCCTTTAAAAGTTGTTGGCTATTTTCAATCAGGTATTCAAGATCTCGATAAAGTTCAAAGCTATGCGTCAATCAATACTGCTCAAAAATTGTTGGGTGAATCTAATAGTTATATTACCGATGTTCAAATTAAGTTGAAGGATATTCTATTGGCACCTGCTATGGCCAAAGAGTTTAGAGACTTATATGATACTGATGCTATTGATATTCAAACAGCTAATTCGCAATTCGAAACCGGAAGCACAGTAAGATCTTTAATTTCTTACGCTGTAGGCGTTACCTTGCTTATTGTGGCAGGCTTTGGGATCTATAATATTTTGAATATGATGATTTATGAGAAAATGGATTCGATAGCCATTTTAAAAGCAACAGGATTTTCGGGAAAAGACGTAAATAAAATTTTTATAAGTATTGCTTTAACTATTGGAATATTTGGAGGTATGCTCGGTTTGGTATTTGGATTTGGTCTTTCGGCCTTGATTGATCAAATTCCTTTCGATACAGCATCTCTGCCAACCGTAAAAACGTATCCAATTAAATACAATCCTAAATTTTATCTTATAGGAGCCATTTTTTCACTTGTAACCACCTATTTCGCGGGTTTCTTTCCTTCACGAAAGGCAAGTAAAATTGATCCGGTTATAATTATTAGAGGCAAATAATATGCGCGAAAAAGTTCTTGAAGCCGTTAATATTTCTAAATATTTTTACGATCCTGTAAAAATACAAGTGCTCAATAACATCAATTTTTCACTTCTCAAGAATGAGTTTGTATCTATTATTGGCAAATCGGGTTGCGGAAAATCGACCCTTCTTTATATCTTATCTACGATGGACACTGATTTTGAAGGCGAAGTGTTAATAGAGAATATAGGTATGAGAGCGAAAAAAGAAGCAGAATTAGCTAAGGTTCGAAATGAAAAAATCGGGTTTGTGTTTCAGTTTCATTATCTGCTTAATGAATTTTCTGTTTTACGCAATGTAATGCTTCCAGGTTTAAAGCTAAATAAGTTAGAGGAAAAGGAAGTAGAAGCCAAAGCTTATGAAAAGCTTAAAATATTAGGCATTGAAGGCGAAGCATTAAAAAGGCCAAATAAATTATCTGGTGGACAAAAACAGAGAGTTGCCATTGCTCGGGCATTAATTAACGATCCATTAATTATTATGGGAGATGAACCAACAGGAAATTTGGATAAAAAAAACAGTGAAATAGTTTTTGAAATTTTTAAAGAACTGGCAGAAGTTTATGGACAAACCTTGTTAATAGTAACCCATGACAATGAGTTTGCCGAAAGAACACAACGCATTATTGAAATGGAGGACGGGAAGATAATTAGAATGTGATAAGATGTTTCTATGTTAAGCGTTTATAAAAAATGGAGATCTGATATTTCTCTAATTTCGAATATCCCTATGCAGATTTGAGATTAAAACTTCATGCTCTTTTGATTGTTGGAATTGTCTCGATTTTCATCTAGTTTTTCATGAACCCACTCGCGTAAATATAAATAAGCGAAACGCAAAATCGGAACCATCAAAGACAGAAGAATGAGCAGTTTTGCACTGTTGAAATAAAACCCTAAAAAGACGGCAATACTAGCCATTATAATGGTGCCCAGAACGCCACTTTCCCAAACAAGATAGAAAATAAACAGGAACCAAATCAATACGAAAATATAAAAAATTGGATTCATTTTGTGATTAGATTTTAAAT
>Ga0105048_10002133_pt1 | contig 31936 bp, 25 predicted proteins | sample MAT05_FD_78382 | JGI IMG/M metagenome (GOLD analysis project Ga0105048, IMG submission 78382) | Freshwater microbial communities from Lake Fryxell liftoff mats and glacier meltwater in Antarctica - MAT-05 | ecosystem: Environmental > Aquatic > Freshwater > Ice > Liftoff microbial mat | place... | reverse complement strand
CAACACCTTCGGGAACAAGTACTCCTCGAAGTGCGGCGGCTACGGGCCTGCAATCGGGTATGACTCGGGCAACGGAAACGCGTGGACCGGGAACGTGCTGCAAAGCACCGGTGCACTCGTCGCCACCCCGGGACGCGGCTAACCGCTCTCCACACGCCGAAGTCGGGCGTCAACAAGCGGCACCAGGGCACACGTCCTGGTGCCGCTTCGCGTTTCAGGAGCGTGCCGCGCTAATGTGAGCAGATGATCGACTGCCTCGTCATCGTCGTGGCCTACAAGAGCGCCCGTGATCTGCCTGGGCTCATCGAGTCGATGCCGCTGGCGATGAATGACCTGAGTTGGCGCGCCATCGTGGTCGATAATTACGGCGAAGACGACCTCCGTAATCGGCTCTCCGAGTATGACCGCGTCACGGTGATCGACGCCGTCGCCAACCTCGGGTACTCGGGAGGCCTCAATCACGGCATGGCCCACGCCGAGTCATCGCGGTTCATCCTCTTCCTCAATCCCGATCTCGTGCTCGAACCCGCAGCGGCGTCCGCTCTCGTCAGCGCATGCGACACCGCCGGTGTGGTTGCGACCGTCCCTCTTGTTCTCGACGAATCCGGAGCCCCGCAGCCCTCCCTGCGACGCGAACCCACTGTGCTGCGATCGGCTGGCGAGGCGGTCTTCGGCGATCGCTGGCCAGGCCGCCCGCACTGGCTGGCCGAGATGATCAGGGACCTCGACGCGTACGCGTCGCCGACGCCGGTCGACTGGGCCACGGGAGCCGCACTCCTCGTGCGGACCAGCACGATCGAGCTCGTCGGTAAGTGGGATCACACCCGCTTCTTCCTCTATTCCGAGGAGACCGACTACGGTCGCCGAATTCGGGAGTCGGGAGGCCGAATCCTGTTCACCCCCTCTGCCGTCGTGCGCCACCGCGGTGCGGGGTCGGGCAGCTCGAACCAGCTCGAGGCGCTCTTGTCGGTGAACAAGGTGCGCTACTTTCGCAAATGGCATGGACCAACAGCCACTGCCGCATTCTTCGGCGTCGCGGTTCTGCACAACCTTCTGAGGCTCGGCCGGCCCGCAGCACGCGCCAGCCTCACGGCGCTGCTTTCGCCGCGAGCTCGTCGCGCTCTGCCCGGTTCGTCGAGGTGAAAGCGCCCCTCGGCGCCATCGTGATCGCCGCCCACAACGAGGAGGCAGTCCTGGCGCGCTGCCTTGCGGCGCTGTCCTCAGTCATCGTGTCGGGTGCGGCGCAGGTGATCGTGGTGTGCAATGGGTGCGGCGACGACACGGCGGCGATCGCGCGCGGATTCGATTCGGTCGAGGTGGTCGAGCTCGAGGTCGCTTCGAAGGTGGGTGCGTTGCGAACCGGAGATCGGCTGGCGGTCCCCGGGCCGCGCATCTATCTGGATGCGGACGTGGTGATGACGGGCGCGGCGGCGATGGCGGTGCTGCGCATTCTTTCCACGGGAGCAGCATTCGCGGTCCGCCCGCCGATCAGCTTCGACTCCACCGGCGCGAGCTGGCCGGTGCGGCGGTGGTACGAGGTGCGGGAGAGGCTTCCCTCAATCAGCCGGGCTTTGTGGGGCGCGGGCACCTACGCGCTCTCTGTCGAGGGGAGGGCGCGCTTCGGGGAGTTCCCCGACATCGTCTCTGATGACCTCTATATCGACAGCCTTTTCTCGCCAGTCGAGGTCGAGATCGTCGACACTGACCCCGTGGTCGTGACGACCCCCCGCAGAACCGGCGACCTGCTCAAGATCCTCATTCGGACCTACCGGACCCAGAGCGATGTGCAGCGGGATGCCAGCCGCATTCCGATCTCACGCGGACAGCGTGGCCAACTCCGCGACATTTCCTTTCTCGTGCGACGAGAGCGGGGCCTGGTCGTTTCCGCTGTTGTCTACGCAGTGCTCGTCGTCATTGCCCGGCTGCGGGCCCGGCTCCGTCCGCGTCATGGCACCTGGGAACGAGATGATAGCTCCCGGTAGAGCTAGGGCGCGGAACGTCTAGTTTCGGATCGCGGAGTCGGTGCTCCGGGCGCTGAAGAAACGCTCATGCCAGACCTCGAGAGACATGAGCGTCCAGATCCGGTTCTCCTCATTGAAGGTCCCGCTCTCGTGCCGTTGCAGGAGGTCGCGCACGGCTTTCCTGTCGAATGTCTCTCCCACGAACGAGCCTGCACCGGTGAGCCTGTCCCACATCGAGTCCCGCAGTTCGCCGCGAAACCATGCGTCCAGGGGCACGCGGAACCCTACTTTGCGGCGGTCGACAATCTCGCCAGGGAGGTATCGTCGGGCGACTTCCTTCAGAATCCACTTCGTGCGGCCATCTCGCACCTTGAGGTCGGACGGAAGGCGAAACGCCAGGTCAACGAGCCGATGGTCGAGCAGCGGCGGGCGAAGCTCGAGCGATGCGGCCATCGACATCCGGTCACCTCGTTCGAGAAGATTATCGGGAAGCCAACTGCGGAGGTCGCCGAGCAGCATTCCACGGATGACATCAGGGTTGCTCGGGTCCATTACGGGTGGGCGGGACTCGACTCCCGCCAGCAGGGCCCGGCGTTCGCTCGAGGTGAATGGTGCGAACCACGTTCGGAACTGGTCCGCCTGGTGCCGTTCGCCCACCACGCGCAAGCCAATCCTCGCGCGGCCAAGGCGGTGCGGGAGATGTCGATCGAGAGCTCCGGCGATCGACGATCGCAGGCCGCCGGGCAAAGTGGAGATCGCAGCCATGGCTTTCGCGGCACGGTACTTGGGGTAGCCGGCAAACAGCTCGTCTCCGCCCTCTCCGGAGAGGACGACCGTCACCGTCTGGCGTGCGGCCTCCGCGAGCCGGTAGACGGCAATGTCGGCAGGTTCTGACATGGGCGCATCTCGATGCCAGGTGAGCTTGGGCCAGAGGTGCTCGAAGTCGGCTGCATCGACGTGGACCTCATGGTGGTCAGTGCCCACGTGATCGCTGACCCGACGTGCCCAACTCAGTTCGTCGGTGCGCGGATCGCCGAACCCGGCGGCGAAAGTCGTGACCTGATGCTCCGGCTGAACCTCGGCGATCTTAGCGACAATGAGGCTGCTGTCGACTCCTCCGCTGAGATATGCCCCGACCGGGACGTCGGCGACAAGCGCCGATCGGACAGCTGCTGTCACGGCATCGTCCACAGCATCGACGGCCCGCTCGGGCGTCCAGGCTCCTTCCGGATCTGCCGCCGGGGGTTCCCAGTAGCGGGTGAGCAGGACGCGCCCGTCGGCCGTGACCTCGGCGCGATGGGCAGGGGGAAGCTTCGAGATGCCATCGAAGAGGGTGTTCGGCGCCGGGACCGAGCGGCCCAGAAGGTAGGCGTCGAGGCTCGACAAGTCCACGTCGGGTCGTCGGGGGAGGCCGGCGAGAACCGTCTTCACCTCGGAGCCGAAGACGAGTTCCCCCGTGGTGTTCGAGTAGAACAGAGGGAGAACGCCGAGACGATCCCGAACGAGGTGCACACTCCCGGAGTCGCGGTCGACCAGAGCGAGCGCGAACTGTCCGAGGAGACTCTCGATGAAAGAGAGGCCGTGCGTTACAATCCCCGCGAGAATGACCTCGGTGTCACCGTCAGACGTGAACGGGTAGCTCAGCTGCGCGCGCAATTGGCGGTAGTTGAAGATCTCCCCGTTGAAGACGAGGACCCAGCGACCATCCGCGCTGACCATAGGCTGCCGGGATCCCGCGAGGTCGATGATCGAGAGCCGCCTGTGCCCGAGGCCGATCCCGCCCTCCTGCCAGAATCCCGAGTCGTCCGGTCCACGATGGTGGAGGGTCGCGACCATGCCAGCGAGCAGTCTCGAGTCAATCTCCGGTTTCGTGAAGCGACGAATCCCCGCGATCCCACACATGACGTCAGCCTAGCGCTCCTGTAGATTGCGGCTCCAGCATCCGGTACATTATGAGCGAAACTAATAGCGTGCCCACGCCTCGCCGATGGAGGTCACCAGAATGCGGCATCCACGAGTGCTCATCATCGTCCAGAACCTGCCTGTGCCGCTCGATCGGCGGGTGTGGCTCGAGTGCCAAGCGCTTACAGCCCAGGGCTACCGCGTCTCGGTGATCTGTCCCAAGGGCCCGGGGGACCCTCGCTTCGAGGTGATCGACGGTGTTGCGATCTACAAGTACCGTCCAGCGCCGGAAGCGCAGGGCGTCATGGGCTTCGTCGTGGAGTTCGTCTGGTCCTGGATCCGCACAGCACTTCTGTCACTGAGGGTGCGACGGGAGCGAGGCTTCGACGTGATCCAGGCCTGCAACCCACCGGACACCTACTGGCTACTCGCACGCCTGTGGCGAACGCGAGGAGTGCGTTTCGTGTTCGACCAGCACGATTTGAATCCCGAGTTGTTCCTGTCGCGGTTCGGTGCTCCGAAGTCGCTGGGTCAGAGGATCCAGTACCGAGGCTTGGTGTGGTTGGAACACATGACGTATCGCACAGCGGATCGAGTCATCTCCACGAATGGCTCATACAAGAAGGTGGCCGAGACCAGAGGAGGCCGAGACCCGGCCACGGTGACCATCGTGCGCAGCGGTCCTGACACTACGGTCATGCGGCCGGTCTACCCCGATCCGGAGTTCAGGGCCGGCGCGGAACACCTTCTCGTCTACCTCGGCATCATGGGACCTCAGGACAATGTCGACGTGGTCCTGGAGCTCGTCGATGAACTGGTGCACCGCCGTGGACGCACGGGGGTGCGGGCCGTGGTGATGGGATTCGGCGACTGCCTTGAGGAACTCAAGGCGAGATCATCCGAGTTGGCGCTCGACGAGTATGTTCTCTTTACCGGCAGGGTGGGCCTCGCCACGATCGCGCAGTACCTCAGCGCGGCCGACATAGGGATCGGCCCCGACGAGAAGTCCCCGCTCAACGATGTGTCGACCATGAACAAGACGATGGAATACATGGCTTACGCGCTTCCCTCAGTTTCGTTCGACCTCGTCGAGACGCGAATGTCGGGCGGCGACGCCGCACTCTATGTTCCGTCGGGAGATCTCGGCTCGTTCGCAGACGCAGTGGAGTCTCTTCTCGACGACACGCAACGCCGTGTCTTCCTCGGCCTCGCCGCTCGCCAGCGTGTCGCGACGGAACTCGACTGGCGCGCCCAAGCACAGTCCTATGTCGGTGTGTTCGATGACCTGACCGAAAATGCGCCCGACGAGGAACGGCGAGCAAATTGGCCGTTCCAGCCTCGCCCGGCCGCTCAATCGGCGGAGGACGGGCCTCGATTCGTCGGGCTCGACAGCGACGAGCTTGGCTCGTTCATTGCCGCCCGCGCGCGCTCGGGGGACGGCGTTGGCTGATGATGGGCCGACCCCTCGCGTCGCATACAGCTTCCCCCACAGCCTCGGCCGGCCGGGAATTGCGGAGACAGCGCTCCAGCAAATTTTCGGCCTCGAGCGCGCGGGCGTCGCACTAACCCTGTTCTGCACCTCGCTCGGCGGGGTCGAACTGCCGGAGTCGATCGTCGTGCACCAGACCATGGTCTTCGCCGGGCGGCGCGTCCCGCACCGGGCGATCGGCGTCCAACGGGCCTACGATTTCCACGACGCGCGCGTGGCCCGCTGGCTCCGGGCAAACAACGAGCGAGTCGACATCGTGCATGCTTGGCCTCGGGGGTGTCTTCGTACCCTTCAGGAGGCTGCCGTGCTCCACACGAGCGCCGTGCGGGAATCACCGAATCCGCATACCGCAAGCGTCATGAGAGCCTCTGCGGCGGCCGCGAAGCACGCAGGGGTGTCCCTGCCCCGCAACCATTCCCATGCCCAGGATGAGCGGGTGCTGAGGAAGGAGATCGCGGAGTACGACGCGGCGACCGCCGTCCTCGTCCCTTCCGACTACGCAAGACAGGAGTTCATCGCCGAGGGGTTCGACCCGAGTCGCCTGCTGCAGCACCGCTACGGGTGCGACCTGGTCCGGTTTCCGGCGAGGCTCGAGGCACCCCTCGCTGAGGGCACACCAACCTTCCGTGCTGTGTTCGTTGGACGAGGCGACCCGACGAAGGGACTGCACGTCGCATTGGACGCGTGGCGGCGAGCGGCAATCGAAAACGGGGAGTTCCTCGTCGCCGGCACGATCCTCCCCGAATATCGCCGGGCGCTCGTGGCGGATCTCGAGTCTCCCGGAGTTCGGGAGCTGGGCTTCGTGACTGATATTGCCCGAATTCTGGCCGAGAGCGATGTGCTCATTCTCCCGAGTTGGACCGAGGGCAGCGCCCTGGTCACCTTAGAAGCTCAAGCGAGCGGATGCGTTCCGCTCGTGAGCGAGGCGTCGGGGCCGATCGGGGTGGCGGGTGTCGATCACCTCGAACACCGCGTCGGCGACGTCGACGCCCTCGCGGCGCAGCTCGCCGCGCTCGCGGTCGATCCACAGCGTGTGGGCGAGATGTCGGCACGCGGCACGCGGCAGCGCGACTTCCTCTCCTGGGACCGGGCGGCCGAGGCGTTGGTGGGCTGCTACCGACGCGCCATCGAAATGAAGGTCGCTTCCGGCCCGTCGCAACAAGAACCCTGAGCCGCGCTCTGACGTCCGGGTTGATCTATGGTCTCGTCGTCAATGCCGAGCTCTCTGGTCTACCACGCCCTCGCTGGAGGCAGCGCGCCGGAGACGCCAGCCGGGTAGGCGCCTTCCGGCAGTGATGAGGCCTGCCGCGCAGATCAGTGCGACGCCGACAGTTCCGGCGGCGGCGGCGGGTATCCGGACCGGCCGCTGGTAAACTTCGATGTTCGCGAGGCTTCCATCAAGGCGCACCTTGAGTGCAGAGGGGATGCCCCGACCATTCTGGATCAGATCGAGCTGATCGCCGAGTTCCCGGCGCACGACGCCGGCGTCCCGAAGAGCGTCCTCGGCGCTAGCTGACCTCGCGGCGATCCGCATCAACTCGCCGCTGCCAATGACATCGGTGCGCGGTCCCAGGCTTCCGTCACCCACCGCAACTGCATAGTCGGCCACTGAGTCCTCCGCCAGTCTGGCTCGCACATTCGGACTTGCCATGATCACCCCCATCAATTCGGAGACGCCTGGTATATCGATCTTGTCGTCGAATTTATTGGGTCCATCCGGTGGCGCAAGAAAAACGATGGTTCCCGTAGCTTCGAATGACGGCCGAGCGGTCCGGGTCGCAAGTCCGCCGACGGCGAGGACGGCGAGGACGGCAGCCACGACAATAGCTGTCCATCGTCGTGACAAGCGGGCGAGTGGTAGGCGATCGTCAGCCGAGCCGGGGGATCCGGACCGCTGAAAGCGCCAGAACGCCCCGACCGCACCGAACATGAGGCATTGAATGCCGAACGCCATCGGAAACCCGAACGAGTCGAAAGTGAACGACAGCACGCAGGTCGCGAACAGGCCGGCCGCCAGCGCGAGTCCCCGATTGCGTTGGAAGTGGTCGTCGCCGGCGTTCCAGGCGGCAACAATTGCCGAGATGATTCCACCGAGGAACAGGGCCAGCAACGCGGCGATGCCAATCAGTCCCGTTTCGATGGCGGTGGCGAGGAACTGGTTGTCCAGCGTGCGGTAGAGCTCGGGCACGAAGGTACCGAATCCGCGTCCGACCCATGGTGACTCGGCGACGAAGGACGTCACGGCTCGCACATCCTCGAGACGACCGGTGATCGAATTGTCTTCCGCGGCACCGAAGATGAGGGACCGAATCGTGCCCAGCAAGCCCGGAAGCACAGCACGGAACACGAGGGCGGCGACAACGGCGGCGATGAGCAAGGCCCACCTTTGCTTACCGGTTGCGATTGCGCCGACAAAGATGAGACCGATGAGCATGGCCACCGCGCCCGATCGCGCCACCGTCAGTGGCAGCGACACGAGCATCAGCAGGAACGGGAGCCACTTCCACCACTGAGCCCGCGACGAATGGACTGCCAGATGGCCTGCGAGGGGGAGCACCGCGCCGACCACAAAGGCAAACTCGATTGAGTGCACGGCTGTCCCACTCACGCGTGCGAACCCGGACCGCTCGTAGAGACCGCCGTAGTCCGAGTTCTGGGTCAGGCCCGGAAGCTGGAGAACCTGAACGAAATCGAAGCCCGTGGTGAACTGCACGAGGCCCATCACGGCGAGCACCGTGCCGACAGCGACGATCGAGTTGAGGAACGCAGTGATCTGCTCCGGGGTGACCATGGTGTCGATCGCAAACAGGATGACCCCGACACCCGACGCGAGGGTGATCAGCGCCCGTAGCGACGAAGAAAACTCGATCACGTTTGTCGGCCGGAGCATACCGGCGCTGAATCCGATCAACATGGCCACCACGAAGGCCGCGATCAGCCAGTGCATTGGGGTCAGCCCCAGAGGGGAGCGCAGACTCGTCGTCCGACCGACCAGCCACAGCACGAGGAGCAGGACCCCGAAGATCGTCGCTGGGGTGCCTGCAGCGCCGAGCGGCTTGATGACATAAATCGACGGTGAGAACACCAGCAAGCCCATGTAGATCTGGAACACCACGAGCGGCTCGAACGTGCGAACGCTCGGAAGGAACCCGAGAGTCACCGACTCTGGCCCCGAGGCGTCCGATCACGCCGGGCCATGGGCACCAACCCGTCTCGTGTCGACCGTCTGCGGTCCGCGAGAGCGACGATCGCAAGGAGAGAGACCATCGCCCCGCCGAAGGCGATCACGGCGTTTCGGATCGGGTCCTCGAAGCCCAATTCCGGTTCGGGGTCCCGCGAGATGGGGGTGATGGTCACCCATTGGCTGCGCGGGGCGCCGGCGTCCTGCTGCAGTACTACAAGGCGCCGAGTCATATCGTCGCCGAGCGAATCTAGCGTGTCGTAGGCCACCTCGGGATCGGTATAGGTGACGGTTATCACCATCAAGGGAGCGGTGACAGCCCGGTCCCTGGTGGCGCCGTACTCGAGGGTAGGGGCGTCCTCTGTGTACTTTCGTTCGGTTTCGCCATCGGTGAGGGAGACCGCGAGAATATCCACGGCTTGGGCGACGCCGTTGCCGAGCTGCAAGAACGGGTTTCCGGCGACACCCTTGGTGTCGACGACCGGCGAGAGAAACAGATAACGGGCTTCGACCGTCTGAGTGTATGGGGTGTACCAGAAGGCGGCGGCGCCGCCCGCGAGGGCGAGCAGGATTCCGGGAATGACCACCCAGCGCCAGCGGGAAATAACGGCCCAAATGCTTGTCAGAGTCATGAATGCGTCGATTCGTAGGTGGCAGGTGTGGCGCAGGCGGACTGGACCGCTTCGACAACGGCGGCCTGAGCGGGGCGCCAAGAAATCTGGCCGAGACTGGAGCGGAGCGCGGCCGCCCCCACCGTGTGCTGTCGATCGACTGCCGCCGCAAGAGCGTCGGCTATGGCCCGCGGGTTCGGCCGCGTCCATGCCACGTGCGCGTTGGCCAGGTCCGCCCTTGTCCCGGTCCAGTCGTTCACAACGGGAACGACGCCCGCCGCAAGGAGCTCGTTGGCGATGAGCGAGATATTGGTGAAGGACAGCGCGAGGCCCGCTCCGCACCGGTTGTACAGGTCGTTGAGTTTGTCCGGTTCCATGTGTGAGTGAATCGTCGCGGCGAATGGGAGCCGGCGTGCCTCGACCCCGAAGCTGTGAATCTCGATCTCGGGTCGTGCGCGATTCAGTCGTTCGAGCGCGAGTACTCCGAGTTCGTAGCCCCGACGGGCGGTCCCTGGCTTCGCGTAGAAGACGACACCTCGGCGTTCGCAGGTGTTCGTCACCCGGTAGGTGGCCGTGTCGCAACCGAACTCGGCGACGGTGCTCGCGAGTCCGAATCGGGCCTGCAGCTCGTCGGCGACCATATGCCCGACGGTGATGGGATGGAATCCGAATCGGTAGGTGTCTTCTGCCAGTTCGTATGCGGAGCCGCGCGGGTAGAAATACGGCTCGAAGTCCTGAATGAGGTAAAACCGCTCTCCGGGGAGGTCCGCATGGCGTGCAAGCACGTGAGCGGTCATCCAGGCGGTGGCCACATAGGCATCCATGCCCCGCATCCCGTTTCGCACAGTCCGCACTTCGGCTCTGACCTTCGGCCACCACGTGCGAATCACGCTCTCGTACTGGCGCGCGTCGCCGCCTTGTCCGTCGTAGACGAAGAGCACGCAGGTGTGCCCTGCCGACTCCAGTGCCTCGACGAACCGAAAGATGGTGGTGTGCCCTCCCGACGCCGGTCCCGGCGGCGTGATCACCCAGCCGATCGTCAGTTTGTCCCCGAAGGGCTTTGGGGCGGCTGGCGGCGGACTCCCGAGGGAGGAGGAATCGACGACGTCGTCCGGGAGGAGGTGAAGCGGTTCGCCGAGCGCACCCCAGCGCTCGTTGGCGCGTCGGGTGACCTTCTCGGCGACTCCCGATAGTCCGTGCTTTCGGAAAGCTCGCACGACCTTGCTGGCATTGCTCATAAGTGGCATGGGTGGATCAGATTCCCCTCGATCGACGAACAGGCGCACCCAGTTCGCGAGTCACCCTGTACAGCGCAGCCCAGCCCAGCAGCTGGGGAGACCGCCGCGACCGGACGGGCCCGAGGCGCTCGGCTCGGGCGAAACTGGCAGCCGCGCGGAGTTCGCCCAGGTCCACTCCGAGTCCGCGGGCGAACGACAAGTATCCTTCTGACTCAGGTGTGGCGCCGCGTCCCTTGGCGTACGCCGACACCGTGCGGGAGAGCGCCTCGTTAGCGAGGGCCATTCGTGCCAAACGAAAGAGGCGGGCGTTCTCTGACACCTCCCCCATGCCGTCCTCGAAGAGGAGTCGGAAGGCATCCACACGCTCGTGAAAATCAGTCATGACGTCCACCTGCCTGGCCGAGAGGCTGTCGGGGTGCTCCCGGTGCAGGGCTTGGTCGCAGCCGCCGACCCAGCCGACATCCGAGTCGCGTGCGAGGCGAAACCACATCTCCATGTCGTGGGTGTGTGCCAGCGCCCGCTGGCCCCCGACCCTGTCGACAACGCTTGCGCGCATGAGAACCTCAGGGGAGGTGATGCAATTGACGCCCAGCTGGCAGCGTCGCTCGAGCCAGCTCGCTCCGGACCAGATATCCCAGAATTTTGCGCGGTCACGGTGCGACGCCGGAGCACTCCCGCTGAAGGGGACGGGGTAGCCATAAACCATGCCGACCTGCGGATGCTCCTCGGCGAGGGCCACCGACCGTGCGACAGACCCCGGCGTCAGAAGGTCGTCGGCGTCGAGGCGGATGAGAAATTCCCCGCTGGCCACGGCAAGGCCGTCATTGAACGCGGCAACCGGGCCGAGATTGTGTGCGTGGGCGATAACTTGCACCCGCACATCATCCCGCGCGATGCGCCGGGCCACGGCCAGGGAACCGTCGCTTGAGGAGTCGTCGACGACGATTACGTCAATGTCGACATCGCGCTGGTCGAGCGCGCTAGCGATGGCGCCGGGGAGAAACCTGGCGTAGTTGAAGCAGGGGATGATGACGCTGACTGTTGAGCGACGCTGCGGGCTCTGGCTGATGTGATCGCCTCGCAGTCGGCGCACAATCGGAACGGACAGCGTTTGCGACATCATGCTGATTCCCCCACCACCGATCTCACTGAGTCTGCGACGTATTCCTGCTGTGCGGGCGTAATCCCCGGAAACATCGGAAGCGACAGAATCTGGTCTGAGTATTCTTCGGCACGGGGGAGTGATCCGTCAATCCCCGCGAGGTGCCGAAACGCCGGAAGTCGGTGGATCGGAGCCGGATAGTGCACCGATGCCCCAACGCCCCTGGCGACCAGCTCCGCGACGACACGGTCACGTTCTGGTGCCCGCACGACGTACAGGTGGAAGACGTGTTCGTTGCCTTCAGCCGTGGTTGGGGTCACGATCTGCGGGGTACCGGCGAGCAGTTCGTCGTAGAGCGCCGCTGCTGCCCTGCGCTCACTATTCCAGCCGTCCAGAAGTGCGAGTTTCGCCGACAGCACGACGGCCTGGATGCTGTCCATCCGGGAGTTGACGCCGATCTCGACATGCTCGTAGCGGCGGATGCCGCCGTGGTTGCGCAGCTGGGCGATGTGGTGGGCGTACTCCGAGTTGTTCGTCATGACGGCACCGGCGTCGCCGTAGGCACCGAGGTTCTTGCCGGGGTAGAAGCTGGTACCCGCAATATGCCCCAGCGATCCTGCCCGCGCGCCCTGTCGCAGTGCGCCCTGCGATTGCGCCGCGTCCTCCACGATGATCACGCCGGGCCCGGCGATCTGCCGGAGTACCTCAACGGCGGCTGTCTGTCCATAGAGGTGCACGGCCATGATCGCGCGGGTCTTGGATGTCAGATGTTCGGCTACCGAGTCGGGATCGATGAGATAGTTGTCGTCGTTGTCGACGAGGACGATCTCGGCGCCGGCGCGCATGACGGCCTCCGCCGTCGCGACGTAGGTGTTCGCGGGCACGATGACTTCGTCGCCGCGTCCGATTCCTGCGGCGCGGAGGGCGAGTTCGAGAGCATCAGTGCCGTTACCGACCCCGAGGGCGTGCTGCACCCCGCAGTAGTCGGCGAAATCCCCCTCGAACTGTTCGACTTCCGGTCCGAGTATGAAACCCTGGTGGGCCATTACCGCGCTGATTCCCGCACTGACGACGTCGGCGATTTGACGATGCTGGACGCCGAGATCGACCAGTGGCACACTCATCGTTATTGATCGCATCAGACATTCCCCTTGTTCATTTGTCGGCGTGTCATGTGGTCACGACGTCCTCGCTGCCGAGATGCGAATCTCTGGCCGTGTCGTTGTCGCGCATGCGCTTCAGTCGTCGCCGGATCCAGCGATAGCTCAGAAGTGCATAGGCAGCGGCGCCGAATGCTCCTCCGGCGACGAGGACGATCCATTGTTCGGCAATCAGCGCTGACACCATGATCGCGCCCCCCACGGCGGGTAGCACCATTAAAATAGGCGGCCAGATCGCAGAACCGATCGACGGGATGTGCGCGCCCACCCGCCGGAGCACGAAGAGGTAGGCAGGAGCGACAATGAAGATCGATACGACAACGTGCGCAGCTCCCGCGCCGACTATCCCAAACCACATCGTTCCGAAGTACATTGTGGGCAGGAGCGCCACGATCCAGAGCACCTGCACGACAACGATCGCGCCCGAGGCTCCATGGGCAAGCAGATAGGCGACGAAGACGTCGAAGGTCGCCCTCAGTGCACCGAAGAGAGCAAGGACGGCGAGCACAGTGGCCGCCTCCGCCCAACGCTCCCCATAGACGACATTGACCAGGGGGCTAGCTAGCGTTGCAAGTCCGGCCGCGATCGGCAGCGAGAGCGCCCACGTCAGGGCGACGGCGCCGCCGAGGCTGTGATCGCGAGACAGGTGCCGAGTTCGCGCGAACATCGGCATCGCGACTGACCGTACCACCTGCCCGACTGCTGTCATCGGCCATGCCGAGATGTTGAATGCCAACACGTAGAGCCCCAGCGCGACCGGGCCAAGCAGGATCGCGATGACGACTTTGTCGATTCCCAGAAGCGCCCAGGACAGCACATTGGCGGCAGAGACGGGCACCCCGAATCGGAGGATCGAGCCGATTTCCTCGCGGTTGAAGCCGTACCGTGGTCGCTCGCCCGAGAGAGCAAACTGAAGAATCAGCGACCCCACCTGAGCGACGACCCGACCAACAGCCAGGGCCATCACCCCCCAGCCCGCAGCGATAAGCAGCAGCGTTATCGTCGTGCTGACAACAAAGTCGATGATCCCGATCAGGAATAGGGTCTTCTGGTCGAATCGTCTCTGAAGCATCGCAAACGGGACGACGCCGGCACCCGCCAGGAGGAGGGTTATCGCGAGGACGCTGATCGCGGGAGCGGCGGACGGGCTTCCGAGTGCGGTGGCGACGGCGGGTGCGCTGAATGCCATCGATAGAGTGAGTATGGTTCCGGTGACCAGGCCGAGCGAGGCCACAGTCGGTGCCCTGGGCGCCGGGTTGCGCGCTCGGATGAGGTCTGCGCTCAACCCGAAGTCGGCGACGGCCATGAGGACGCCCTGTACGGTCAGCGCGACGGCATAGACGCCGAATTGCTCGGGCGTGAGGAGCCTCGCAAGCACAATTCCGACAAGCACGCCACCGAGCCGCAACAGCAGATTGCTCCCGGAGCTCCACATCACCCCTCGACGGACCGTGCCGCGTAGCTCCCCCTCGTCGGTCTTCATGATGGCGTCCCGGTCGGTGTCGCGGTCGACTTCCTCCTGGCCATGGAGGTGCGTAGCCTGCGCGAGCCCATGACGGTCTTGTACTTTCCGACTTCGATCGCGGATTGGCCGAGAGACAACGTCTTGGCTGCCGCTGCCGTCGGTGCGTCCACGGCAGTTCGATAGATCCCCTCGAGGAGAGACGACGCGCTCAGGAGACTGAATCGTTCGACGGCGAGAGAACGGCCGAGCGCCCCGAGCCGGTTGCGGTGGTTCTCATTGTCGAGCAGCTTGCGGAGTTCACGGATCAGATCTGGCTTTCCGTTTCCGCCGTGACCAAACCAGCCCTGTTCGAGGAAAATCGGGAGCGAGTGCTCGTCTAACAGACGCCAGAATCCACCGCTGCCCTGGACGACGAGTGGCTTACCGAAAGCAAGCGACTTGATCGCGGACCCGCCCATGCCGAACATGATGTCCGCGGCGTCGTAGGCTTCCCGCGGGTCGAGCAGGCGCCCGGTGACGATCACGGTGTCAGTTCCGCGTCGTGAGTTGACCGCATTCGCGCGCGCGCTGACCTGCTCGAGACCTTCCCCATCGCCAACGACGAGAAGCCGGAGGCGGTGACTGTCCGCGAGCGCCTCGACTGCGTCGATCGCGTCCAGTACTCCCTGCACCTTCTCGTGTTCCGTTACTAGACGACAGACGACAGAGATGACAATTTCGTCGGTGCGGAACTTCCAGCGACCTCGAGCCGTCACAGCATCCGTCGGCGAATTTGCGGTTGTGTCGACGGGAGGCTCAATGAGTTGGAGATCGGGGCGCAACCCGATCTGACCCGCGATCAGGCTCCGGGTACCGAGGATGAGCGGGAGGTGGGTCGGAATATGGGCGGGAACGTCCATCGACATGACCGACACCACCAGTGGGGTGTGCCGTAGCAGGTGTGGGCCGAAGGCGAGTTCGACCGCGGGGCCCCACTCGTAGGCGTGAGCGAGATCGATGCCACGCTCCCGGATCAGACGGTCAAGCGCGATCATGTTTCGCATTGATGGCCATGAGTGGGCGGCAGGGGCGCGAGCGACCTCCAAACCCCAGGAATTCGCGAGTTCGACGAGTTCCCCGTCCGGCGCAAACACGACCATTTCATGCCCTCGCTCACCCATCTGGCGGGCGAGTTCCAGGGCGTTCATTTGGCTCCCACCCATCTCCATCATGTGGGGATACACAAGCACCCTCATCGGGGCTTCTCGGCGGTCGCGACGTCTGGCCTCGCCGGGACGCCGTACCATGTCTCGGCCGGCGGCATATCGCGTGTCAGGACGGCACCCATTCCCAACACGGCGTCGTCACCGATGTGCACACCCTCCCGGACACTTGAGCTCATCCCGAGGTAGGCGCGTTCACCCACGGTGACGCCCCCTCCCAAGGTCGTCCCAGCGCACAACGTGACGAAGGATCCGATCACATCGTCATGGGTCAGAGTGACGTGGGGCATAGCGACAACGTGTCGGGCAACTGTGACTTCTGTCGTCAGGACTACCCCGGCGAGGAGGATGCTTCCCTGCCCCACCGAGCAGGTCGAATGGACCTCGACCGACTCATGTACGACCGTCGCGTAGTCGTCATTCTGATAACCGAGGGCAGCCAGTCGACGCGCAATGCCCTCACGGTGAATGCCCTTGCCCGCGCACAGCACCAACTGGGCACCAGAAAACTCTTCGGCGGCATGAATGCCGCCCAAGATCGGCAGACCGCTGAGGGTGGTTCCCCATTTTGACTCGTCGTCGTCGAGGAAGCCGATTACGCGGTCGTGCCCCGCAGAGCGGATGACCGCAAGTACTTCGCGCGCCAGCCCGCTTGCCGCCACGAGAATGACATCAGCCATGTGCCGGAACCGCGGCTGGTGCGAGCAGGACATCAATGACCGAGCGTTGATCCTCCTCGCTGAGCTGGTGGTAGACCGGCAGGATGAGGGTCCGTTCGGTCAACCGTTCGGTCACCGGAAGCGGACCCCGGATCGACGGGCCACCCGTGTAGGGGGGCTGGCGATGGGCCGCCATGATCCCTCGACGTGCGGAGATTCCCTCGTCGGCAAGCTTGAGGAGGAGCTCCTCGCGGTTCAGCGGGTAATCCTCTCCGATTTCGACCCACAGCGACTGGAAATTGCACGTCCCGTGAGCCGGGTCGGTGAGCAGGCGCAGTCCCGGAATCGTGGCAATCGCCGCGGCGTATGCGGTCGCGATCTCGCGGCGCCGCTCCACCATCGCGGGGAGCTTGCCGAGTTGAACGATTCCGACCGCCGCCTGCAGGTCGGTCATCCGATAGTTGAAACCGACCTCCTCGTAGACTTCCGGCGCGGACACCAGCTCGCTGTGCCGGTCCGCCGCAGACACACTCATCGAGTGTTCACGGAGCCTTCGCGCCCGGGCGGCCCAGTCGGACCGGCTCGTGGTGAGCATTCCGCCCTCGCCCGTGGTCAGCACCTTGCGAGGGTGGAACGACCACGCGGTGAGCTCGGCTCCGGCTCCGACAGGGCGACCCTTGTACCGTGATCCCGCGCCGCAGGCGGCGTCCTCGATCACGGTGATGCCGCGCGGGTCGCACAACGCGCGGATGGGGTCGAGGTCAACGGGGGTCCCGCCCTGGTCGACGACGATAACGGCGCGGGTGCGGTCGGTGAGAGCAGCGGCGATCGTCTCTACCGTCACGTTGCCGGTCGCCGCCTCAACATCGGCGAAGACGGGAACGGCGCCGACATAGCTGGGTGCATTCGTGGTCGCGATGAACGAGAACGACGGAACGACCACTTCGTCGCCCTGTTTCACCCCGGCGACAACGAGCGCGAGGTGGAGCGCCGTCGTGCAATTAGAGGTGGCGACCGCGTGCGCCGCGTCCATGGCGGTGGCGAAGGCCTCTTCGAAGGCAGCGACGCGCGGCCCTTGCGCGACCCAGCCGGAGCGGATGACCGAGGCGACGGCTTCGATCTCCTCGTCACCGAGCCACGGGATCATGACGTTGACGCGACCCATCAGTTCACGCCCGCCGGTAGCCAATTACGAACTTCAACCTGGTCGATCATCTCGGGCGACTCCTGCTGGCGTGCACGGAACCACTGTGTGAGTTCCGTGATGCCCTCGGCAAAGCTGACCCGCGGAGCGAACCCGGTCAGTTCGTGCGTGTGGGACGGATCTCCGATGAGTCGACGCACGTCACCGGGTCGCGCCTCGAGGTGCTCGGCGGTGAGATCGGGCCGTCCCATCGTGTCGGCGACGACCGTGCAGAGCTCGTTCATCGAGATCTCGGTGCCCGAACCAAGATTGAAGGTCTCGCCGGCAACCCCGTCGGCGTCCCCGAATAGGGCGAGCGCGGCAGTGGTGTCGGACACGTGCATGAAATCGCGTGTCTGGTCGCCGTCTCCGTAAATGACGGGCCTCTCGCCAGAAAGCATCCGAACAATGGTCCGCGGCAGAATTTCGCCGCTGTCGCCCTCGAAATGGCTACGAGGACCGTAGGTGTTGAACGGTCTGACGACCACGGTGTCCATGCCATAGGTGCGGAAGTAGGCTCGCGCGTAGGCCTCCCCGGCTAGCTTGCCCCCGCCATAGACGGTCTCCGGCCACGTGGGGTGGCGTTCGTCCATCGGCGCGTACTGGGCGGTGCCGAAGACTTCACTCGTACTTACGTAGATGAAACGCTCTACGCCCCGCTCGCGTGCCTCTTCGAGCATCTGCAGCGAACCCTCCGCATTCACGCGGTGGTTCTCGAACGGGTCATGCAGGCTGTGGCGCACGCCCAGGCATGCGAGGTGGTAGACGAGCTCGGCGCCGTCCATGGCGGCCGCGCGCGCGTCGGCACTGCGGATGTCTCCGACGGTGAGGGAGAACCGCGCCTCGCCGTGGAGATGAGCCAGGTTCTCTTTCGTGCCGTTGGTCAGGTTGTCGAGCACACGCACTTCGGCGGCGCCTCGGGCGAGCAGGGCGTCGACCAGGTGGCTTCCGATGAAACCTGCCCCGCCGGTCACGAGGACGCGGGATCCAGAAATCGATGTCATGAAGCTACCTCCAGGGCGCTCAATTCGGACTGGACTCGCGATGCCGCTCCGGCATTCGCGAGGCTTCGGGTCGCGGCATCGAGCACCGACAACACACGCAGGCCTGCCAAACCGTCGGTTCGTGGGCTCCTGCGCTCGAGGATCGCTCCCGCGAATTCGGTGGCCATCGACGAGAGGGCTTCCGTCTCCGGGAGCGCGGGCGACCACGTGTCACCCAGTCGGTAGGAGACGGATGCGGCGGCGCGTTCGGCACTGGACAGCGTTTCGTCGCTGATCTCGACGCCGCGGTCGTACACGCTCAAACGCTGCTGCGGGTTGAGATCGTCCCAGACGAGCGTGCGCTTCGTCCCGCCAATGACCATTTGGCGGATTTTGGTGGGGCTGAGCCAATTCACATGCACGTGGGCGATGGCTCCGTTGCCGATCGGCATCGAGAGGTATCCGATGCAGGACTTGCCGGTGCGGAGCGGGTCGGCGCCCTGAGCAGACACAGTTTCCGGGGAAAGCCCGCCCGGCAGGATGAAGTCGATGATCGAGAGGTCGTGTGGGGCGAGGTCCCAGAAGACATCGACATCGGGCTGTATCAGACCGAGATTAATTCGCACGGAGTCGATGAAGAGGATCTCGCCGAGCGCGCCTTCGGCGATAAGTTCCCTGATTTTCGTGACGGCAGGGGTGTAGCAATAGGTGTGGTCGGTCATCAGCACCAGGCCGAGCTCTGCGGCCACCGCCACCATTTCGGCGCCCTCGAGGCGGGATGGAGCGAGTGGCTTCTCGACTAGGACATGTTTGCCTGCTCTGAGCGCGGCGAGCACGATGCCGTGATGGGTCTTCGCCGGGGTCGCGACCGCCACGGCGTCGATGCTCGGGTCACCGAGCACGTCGTCGAGCCTCGTCATGACGGCGACACCACCGACGAGGTCTGAGACTCGCTGCGCGCGCTCCCGATCGAGGTCGCACACAGCGGCGAGATCCCACTCCCGGCTGCTGCGGAAGTTTCGCGCGAGGTTGGGACCCCAATAACCGGCCCCAACCACGGCAACATTCAGTTTTTTCGTCATGAATCCCCCCGATGTACTCGAAACGTTACTCAAGGATTGGCCGCAAACAAAGCGTCGACCCAGAAGTTGTGGGTGGTCACCGTGCCGGGGTAGTTGGTGCTGTAGGTGTAAGCACCACCAGGCGCGAAGGTGGTCAGCGGGCCGCTTGAGATCGATGCGGAGAGACCGTTCAGGTCGACGGCGTACCGCCCCGTTGTCGAGTGCAGGCTCACCCGGTATTCGACCCCGGGCACGATCGCGACGGCGGTGCTCAGCGTGGCCACCTGCCAGCCGCTTGCCGTCTGGTTGGTGAAGGAGACCTGCGCGAGCCGCTGTCCAGCGGCGTTCCACAGGTAGCCCGTGTGGGTACCCGTGTTCAGCACGCCTTTGTAATACCGGATGCCGGTGATGGTTCCGGCGACGGAGGTTTGGAATCGTGTGCCGACCTGCACCGCGTTCGGGTCGTCCCAGTTCGCATTCGCTGGCGTGCTGTTCTCGGGGAATATCGTCGTCACCGCGACGGTCGGCGGAACTGCCGCGGTTGTGAACGACCACCCTCCGCCGGTCAGCGCGGTCCCGTCGATCAGAATTGCCGCCGTGAAGGAGGCGCTCCACGCCAGCGGCGCGGTCGGGGTGAAGGTGAGGGTGCCCGCCGTGGCGTTCCAGTTCGTGGCTCCCGCGACTGCGCCGGCGGGACCGGTGAGCGCGAGTGTCGGCGTTCTGGTTCCCACGTTCGCTAGTTGCGCGGTCACGGTTGTGGTCGGGGCGACACTGGTCGCCCCGCTGGCGGGTGTCCTAGAGGAGACGGTCACGGCGGTGGGGGTCGCCGCTGCGGTCGTGAAGCTCCAGGCGCTGCCGGCGAGCACGGTGCCGTCGATGGACACGGTGGCCGTGTAGGTGGTGCTTGCGGTGAGGGCAGCGGTCGGGGTGAAGGTGAGGGTGCCCGCCGTGGCGTTCCAGTTCGTGGCTCCCGCGACTGCGCCGGCGGGACCGGTGAGCGCGAGTGTCGGCGTTCTGGTTCCGACGTTCGCTAGTTGCGCGGTCACGGTTGTGGTCGGGGCGACACCGGTCGCCCCGCTGGCGGGTGTCCTGGAGGAGACGGTCACGGCGGTGGGGGTCGCGGTTGTGGTCGTGAAGGTCACGTCGACGAAGTAGTTTGTCGCATTCCAGGTCCCGGTCGGGTACCCGCCGGCCGACCCGTACAGGTAGCGCCCGTTGTTCGTTGTATCCGCGGTAAGGGGGCCACTGGTTCGCTGCGTGGTGAAGTAATTGGCCGTTGCCGCGTATCGCCCTTGGGGCGCGAGGTAGGAAACGACATAGCGCGATCCCGCCGTCAGGGTGACGGGCGACGCGAAGCTCGCGCTCTGCCACCCGGTCGCCGTCTCGCCGGTGAAGGTCACAGAGGCAAGACGCTGCCCTGTCGCAGACCACAGGGATCCGACGTGGGTGCCGCCGTTCCCTGAGCCCTTATAGAAGCGCACGCCAGTCGCCTGGCCAGCCTGGGAGACAGTGAATGCCATGCCCAGTTCGACCGCGCTGGTGTCGGCTTCCGCGGCAACCTGCGGAGTCTGGGTCCCCAGGAGCGTGAATACCTCACCACCCGATACCGGGGCCGCTGCGGTGGTGAACGACCAGTTTCCGCCAGCGACCGCTGATCCGCCGATCGTCACCGCTGCCGTGTATTGGGTCGACCAGGCCAGTACGGTGTTCGGGGTGAAGCTCACGGTGCGCGCCTGGGCGTTATACGTCGAGACACCCGCCACGCCGCCCGCGGCGCTGGTGAGGGCGAGGGTTGGAGTTCCGGTTGCGCTGTCGGCAGACAGGACCGCAGACACCGTGCCGGAGGGCGTGACGTTGGTCTGTCCTGCGGTCGGACTGGTTGAGGTGACAGAAACCGGTACCGGTTCCACAGTGCCGCCGGTCACGAACACGATATCGACGAAGTAGTTCGACGCGTTCCATGATGCGGTGGGGAATCCGCCTGTCGAGCCATAGCGGTAGCGACCGTTCGAGGTCGTGTCAGCGATAATCGGGCCGTTGGTGCGTGGGGTGCTGAAGTAGTTGCTCGTGAGCGCGTACCGGCCGTTCGGAGCGAGGTAGGAGACGACATATCGCTGGCCGACGGTCAGAGTGACGGGGGATTGGAGGTTCGCGGTCTGCCAACCCGTGGCCGTCTCATTGGTGAAGGTCACCGAAGCGAGGTTCTGGCCGGTCGACGACCAGAGAGTGCCGCGGTGGGTGCCCGAGTTGCCGGTGCCCTTGTAGAAGCGGATGCCGGTGACCGTGCCGGGCTGCGAGACGGTGAACGCCATGCCCAGCTCGACTGCGTCGGGATCGGTCGAGGCGGCCGTCGTTGGCGCCTGGTCTCCGAGCAGGGTGAACTGACCGGTCGTCGGCGTGGTGGCCGTCGTCGTGAACGAGAAGCTGCCGCCCGTCACGGGTGTCCCAGCGACGGCGACCTGCGCGGTGTACAGCGTTGAGGCGGCGAGGGGAGAGCTCGGGGTGAAGGTGACCGTGCGTGCTGTGGCGTTCCAGCCCACCGTGCCGATCACTGGGCCGGCCGACGACGACACGGTGAGCGTCGGCGGTTCCGCCGGCGCTGCGGACAGAACGGCGGAGACAACAGCCGACCGCGGAACGCCGGTCTGGCCTGTGGACGGACTGCTCGAGATCACGCTCAACGGAGTCGGCGTGCCCGAGGAGGCGAAGACCACATCGACGAAGTAGTTCGTCGTCGACGTCGAGGTGGGGAAGCCGTTGCCGTAGGTGAACAGACCTGCCGAAGTTCCGACCGCGAGTGGTCCGCGCTCGAAACCGGCACCGGCGAAGGCGCCGACCGTCGAGGAGTACGCGCCAACGTTGGCGCGATAGGAGGCGACATAGTCGCTACCGGCCTGAACCGCGATCGGCTGGGCGAAGTTGACGAACTGCCACCCCGACGCTGACTCGTTCGAGAAGTTGGCTGTTCCCAGTGACTGCCCGGATGCCGTCCACAGGGTTCCAGTGTGGGTACCGGTGTTGCCCAGCCCCTTGTAGAACTTCATCCCCGTGATGGTGCCGGTGGACAGAGCGGTGAATCGCACGCCGACCGTCACCGGTCCGGGGTCAGCGGTTTCAAGCACCGCGGGAACTGCTCCGGGGAACAGGCTGCAGGGGCAGTCGCCGACGGCTCGGGTGTCGACCGTCGTGAACGACCAGGTCCGGCCCGTGACGAGCGAGCCGCCGGTCGACGCGACGGCGTTGAGAGTGACCGTGTAGGTCGTGTTCCCCGCCAACGCTGCGCTGGGGGTGAACTGCACCGTGCGCGTTGTGCCGTTGTAGCTGACGGTGCCGGCCACGTTTGTCCCCGCCGGGTTCGCAACGGTCGCGGTGACCGAGTTGGCCACGACCGGGCTGGAGAATGCCGCGCTCACGTTGGTGTTCACCGGCACGTCTTTCATACCCGGCTGCGGCCATTGCGTGGTGGCTCCCAGCGGAGTGGTGTCGACGGTGTCGAAGAGCACGTCGACGAAGTAGTTCGAGTTGTCAAACGATTCGCTGGGGAACTGTCCCGGCGTTCCATACACACCAGGCGCAGGCTGCCCGAACGGTTTCGTGACGGAAAGAGGGGACGTCGTGGTTGCCGAGTAGGGCCAGTAGTACCTCTCGAGGGAGTAGCGTCCTCGGGGCGCGGTGTAGGAGACGACGTACGTCTGGCCAGCCGCCACGGCGACGGCCGACGAGAACTTGGCGGTCTGCCAGCCGGCTGCGGTCTCTCCAGAGAAGGTCACGGTGGCAAGGCGCGTTCCGGTCGAACTCCACAGGGACCCGGTGTGTACGCCGAGGTTCGCGGCGCTTTTGTAGAACCGCACTCCGGTGACGAATCCGGCTGCCTCGGGGCTGAAGCGAAGGCCCAGCTCGACGGCGGTTCCGTCACCGGAATCCACCAGCTTGGGCACGTCGTTCCCGAACGCGCTGTACGGGCCAGGCACCGACAGGCCGACGGATGCAGGGGTCGAGGGATAGTTGGCGCTGTCGTCGATTGCGCGCACGCGAATCGATTGTGTTCCGCTGCCGCGCTGACCGTAACTGTAGCTCCAGTTCGTGGTGCCCTGGGCTGGGTGCCAGCGGGCTCCGCCATCGGTGGAAACCTCGACTCCGGCCACAACGCCGCCCACGTCAGCCGCAGTGCCTGAGACAGTGACAAGCGATCCGTTCGCGATTGTGGAGTTCTGGGCCGGCGAGCTGATCGACACGGTAGGGGGTGTGCGGTCTGAGCTGGCCTGCGCAGTGATGAGCCCACTCATGAGTGTCCTGGGCTGGGCGCTCATGTCGGCGAGCAGGTTGACCTGCGCCTGCTGCATCCGGCTGTCCGCGGGGGCGCCGTTGCCGTCGTGGGTTTGGTCAAGTCCCCATGCCCATTGGATGCTGCCGGACGAGAACACGAGCGCACCGCTCGGCGCGCGATACAGCGTGCTGTGGTGGGTCGTGGTCCCAGGGCGCACGACGGTGCCGTAGTCCTGAAGGTATTCAGGTACATTGCCCGACGTCGTGGACAGCCGGATGAGGCCCGCTGGCCGGAAGCCGTTGTCGAGGTCCTCGTTTGATTCGTATCCCACGGTGTGAGGGGCGAGCTGGGCTCGGGTGCCGGAGGCGAGCGAGGTAAGGGAGGTATTGCGCCAGAGCCTGTTCTTGCCTTCGGCCGCGGAGACCGTGAGCGGAAGGTCGACGGAGTTCACCATGTACATCGTGCCGGTGAGAGCGTTCTCGGGCAGCCCGCCGCCGGCTGACTGCGGGGCGAATCGCGGATCGCGCCAGGTCCCGGTCCACTGGCTTGTTGGGTCTATCTTGGCGTTGCTCCACGTCTCTTTATAGGAGACGAGGGTTCGGTAGCTCGTCGCGTCACTCGATGCCGCCGGCTCGTACCGCGTGCGCCAATAGCCCTCATTTCCCGTCAGGAACTGCAGGTTGACGCCGCCGTCGCGAGCGGCCTCGATGTTGGCCCGCTGCGCGCCCGACCAGTACTCGTCGTGTCCGACAGAGAGAAAGACCTTGTGCTTGAGAAGATTCGCGCCGTTCCGGTCGGTATCGACACCGCTCGCGTAGGTGACGTCGTATCCGTTCCGTTCGAGGAATCGCACCTGCGCGTACTCGCTGGAGAAGTAGAAGTCTCGGGAGGTATCGCCGTTGCGGGTGTTGAAGGGGCGGTTGTAGCTGAGCTTGTACGCGCGGCCGGCCGCACCGCCGCCGTAAAAACTGGCGCCACCGTAGGTGTTGTAGGCGTGCCACGTCGGGTCTGAGGTCTGGAAGAGAATGTCGGCCGTGCTTGAGTCATCGCGCACGATGAAGGTGATGTGACTCTGGCCTCCCGTGTCGCCGCGACGCAGCAGAGCGACGTACACCCCGGAGACGGCGTCGGCGGGAACATTCCACGATGCCGATACTCCCCAGGTGCCGCAGTCGTAGAGGGCGGTTGACGCCTGGGTGATGCATCCCGGCTGACTCTGGGGAAGAGGCGCGGACGGCGTGACGTTCGTGATGAACCGGGCCCCGAGTCCTTGGTACCAGCCGGTGCGATAGATTCGCACCGTGTAGGCGGACGCCGCCGTGTCGATCTTAAAGTTGATGCGGTTACCAACATTCACGCTGATGTCGGTTGCGAAGCCCTGAATGGACGAATCGCCGGCGCCGGTGATGTCCCACTCGCTCGGCGCGGAGCCCGGCTTGCTGTTTTCACACGCGATCTTGGAGGAGACGTCGGTACAGTGGTTTGCTGCCTGTGCGGGCGAGCCGCCGGCTACGAAGACCGTCGAGCCGATGAGCGCCGCGATCGAGACGCCTGCCAGGATGATGCGAGCGCGCAACGCGGTCATGGGAGGTTCCTAACATTGAGGGCTGCCTGCACGAGTGCTGACTCGGACATGACGCCGGTCAGTTCGCGTGCCATGGCGGCGCCGATGATGCCGCCGCCGATCACCGCGATCCACTTCGTGCTGGTATCGGGCATCAATAGGCCCCGACCGCACCGCGGATCACCTTGAGGGTGCGCCACATGATTACAAGGTCGCCGGCGAGCGACCAGTTCTCGACGTAGTAGAGGTCGAGCCGGACGCTCTCGTCCCAGTCGAGGTTCGAGCGGCCGTTGACCTGCCACATGCCTGTGAGCCCGGGCTTGATGTAGAGCCGGCGGTGCACGTGGTTCTCGTAGGTGGCCACCTCCCGCTCGAGCGGTGGGCGGGGACCTACGAGACTCATATCGCCGACCAGGATGTTCCACAATTGTGGCAACTCGTCGAGCGAGTACTTGCGCAGGAATTGGCCAACGCGGGTGACGCGAGGGTCGTTCTTCATCTTGAAGAGCACTCCGGCGCCCTCATTTTTGTCGAGCAGACCCGCCAAGTCGTCCTCGGCCGTCGCGACCATGGACCGGAACTTCAGCATGTGGAACGGCTGACCACCGCGCCCGATGCGCTCCTGACGAAACAGGACGGGGCCTCTGCTATCGCGGTGCACGAGCCACGCGATCACAAGCAGCACCGGCATGAGGAAGATCAGGGCAAGGCCAGAGGCGACCACGTCAACGGCCCGCTTGAGCAGGTGACGTCCACCGCCGAACTGCGGCAACTCCACGTGCATCAGGGGGAGTCCCTCGACCGGGCGGAAGTGAATACGCGGCCCCGCGACGTTGGTCAATTGGGATGCGACGACGAGCTCGGTGGGCGATCCCTCGAGGTCCCACCCGAGATCGCGAATGTACGTTGCCCCATTGCCGGGATTGCCCGCGACGATGACCGCATCCACGCCAAGGTAGGAGGCCGCCTCTGCGACATCGGACAGTGAAGAGACGATCGGGAGCTGATGGCGGTTGACGGTGATCGACCCCTCGGTCGATCCGGTGACTGCCGCACCGATGACGTGGTACAGAGATACGCCACGCTTGTCGATCTGCTTGACGACATACTCGACGTCCGCCTCGTCGCCGACGACGATTGCTCGGTGAAGGTACAGCCCCTCTCGTCGCTGGCGGGCGAGCCATTTGCGCCAGAGCAGACGATTCAGAGCGAGACCCGCGATCCCCAATGGGAGAGCCAGGACGAAGAAGCCCCGAGCGACGTCCACCTTGAACATGAGGAAGATAATCGCGAGTAAGCCGAAAGTGACGACGCTCGCGTTGACAACCCGGCGATACTCGTCGAGACCGATTCCCACCACCCGAGCATCACGAGAGTGGTAGGCACTCAGGCTGACAATCCATGCGCCGATGATCGTCAGGGTGACCATCCAGTAGTCGGCGGCGATTGCTGCGAAGCTCGCGGCAGATTCTCCCCACCAGAATCTGCTCACGAAGGCCAGCATCACGGCGGTGACGATGATGAGGGAGTCGGTGGCAGCGAGTCGTGCGCGGTAACGGCGAGCCCACGCCGGCACGTTGCTCGACGCCGGCGCCGTTGCTCGACTAGGGCGAGCATCATGGAGCGGGTCGACGATATGAAGGTGTGGTCGCCGCTCTCCGGAAAGTTTGCTGCCATTGGTCGACGTGCGATGTGCCTCGGTCACCGGTTCACCTCGTATGCCCGGGTGGGAATCCCGGGCGAGCGACGAAGCTGGCCTGACGGCGATAGACGCCACAAAGAGCGTGTCGGGATGGCGCGGGGGAGCGCACAGTGGTGTGTCACGTGAAGCCTGCCATTCGGGTAACAGGTTGATGCCGCGGTTCGCACCGGTCGCCGAGGGGCCGGAGATACCAGGCGATCTGGGTGGATCGAATGGCGACGTGGCCTCGGAGGGGGGTGTGGCTCGAGGAATTTTTCGGGGGTTGTGGGTTGCTGGGTACCGCTGGGTAGTTCAGTAGTTCAATGAACCACAATGCGTGTGAAGCTGCAAGGGTGATCTCCAGGCGGGTATTCCTGTTGACGTTCCGTGCATTTCGATCCTAGGGTACGGACGAACAAGTCTCACTACCGATTTTTTGGGGCGCGTTCCTTGCAGTGACGAGCGTTCACCGCGACCCACGCTCGCACGGCCTAGGATCCGTCGAAACGCAGCGGGCGCAGCAGGTCAATGGCGGCGAGCCGCGTGCTCCGGATGACGATGCTGGGCGCCATCTCAGGTGGCGCGCCAGGCGGCGAGGGCAGCTGCGACCTCCTCGTCGGTCGTCTGCGTGAAATCGGAGTACCACTGCCCGACGGCGAAGAAGTGGGATGGCGTCTCGAGGCACACGAATTCGTCGGCCGCATCGTCGATCCTTGCGATCCAGTCGCGTGGCGCCACCGGAACGGCGAGCACGATGCGGCTCGCGCCCATCTCCCGCACGATGAGGCAGGCAGCCCGTGCAGTCGACCCGGTCGCGATCCCGTCGTCGACGACGATCGCCGTCTTTCCGGCTAGCTCAAGCGCAGCACGATCACCGCGGAACCGCGTTGTGCGTCGCTCGAGCTCCACACGTTCGCGCGCTTCGATGAGCTCGAGCTCGTGGTCGGTGACGCCGAGTGCCCGCATCGCCTCCCTGTCGACGACGCGCACTCCGCCCGCGCCGATCGCGCCAATCGCATACTCCGAATTTCGCGGGGAGCCGAGCTTGCGGACGAGCACGACATCGAGCGGCGCGTCGAGGGCTCGAGCGACCTCGAGCGCGACGGGGACGCCGCCGCGGGGTAGGCCGAGTACGACTGTGTCCGGCCCCGCGAAATCGGTCAAGCGGGTCGCCAGCCGGCGCCCGGCATCGGGCCGATCGCGAAACAACATGGGCAACTTTCCGGTCGGTTTCGGGTTCAGGATAGAAGAGCTAATCGAGCCGGGCACGGGGTTGCCGCGGTCGGTAGACTCGCCCCGTGGATGAAGCGAACCGAACCGAAGTCAGTTCCCGGATATTCACACTCCCGAATTGCCTGAGTTTCGTGCGCCTCGCCCTGGTTCCGGTGTTCCTTGTGCTGCTGATCAGCGGGGACTACGTGCTCGCCCTCGTCACGCTGGTGGTATCGAGCGTCACCGACTTCCTCGATGGGGTCATCGCCCGGCGGTTCAACCAGATTTCCAGGCTCGGGCAGCTGCTCGACCCCGCGGCGGACCGGCTGTTCATCTTCGCCACACTCATCGGGCTTGCCATTCAGCAGATCGTTCCGTGGTGGCTCGTGCTCGCGATCGTGGGCCGGGATGTCGTCCTACTCGGCCTCGGGGTAATCCTCGCGAACCATCGGTACGGTCCGCTCCCCGTGCACCACCTCGGCAAGGTGGCGACCTTCTGCCTGTTCTACGCGTTGCCGATCATCATGATCGGTCAGGCGTTTCCCGCCGTCGGCTTCGTCACCGACCCGATCGGGTGGGCATTCGCGATCTGGGGCGCCTTCCTCTACTGGTGGGCCGGAATCATTTACTTACGCGAAACCATTCGCGTCGTGCGAATCCCGCTGCCAAACGAGCCCTCCGCATCAGATACGCTGGGGGCCTAGGGAGGTTCACGGTGGCCCATTTGGAGCACAATGATGAGGCTGACGAGAACGCGCCTCGCGAGACAGACACGACGATGCACTTCACCAACGAGTTTGCGGCGCAGCTGGCCGCTCTCGGCGGAGAGGTCTCGGCCGAAGAGCAAGAGGCCATCGCAGCGCTTCCCTCCGGGTCGGCGCTCCTCGTCGTGCGCAGGGGGCCCAACACCGGAGCTCGATTCCTTCTCGACTCGGACGTCACGACCGTCGGCCGGCACTCCAATGCCGACATCTTTCTCGACGACGTCACCGTGTCGCGTCGCCACACGGAATTCCTACGCCACGGGACGTCTTTTGAAATCAGGGACCTCGGCTCGCTGAACGGTTCCTACCTCGATGGTGTGCGCATCGACTCCGCAGTACTTCAGGACGGCGCGGAGGTGCAGATCGGCAAGTTCCGGCTGACCTTCTACGCGTCCCGCGTCGATCTGGCCCACCTGGCGAGCACGTAGTGCCGCTACCCGCTGGCCAGGCTCGAGTGCCTGGCCCGACTACGCTGCTGAGCATTGGACAGGTGCTCGCGCGATTGACGGTCGACTTTCCCGACCTCACCCCGTCGAAGCTCCGCTTCCTCGAGGAACGCAAGCTCATCTGCCCGGCACGCACAGAGTCGGGGTATCGCAAGTTCTCCCCGTCCGACCTCGACAGGCTCCGGTTCGTGCTCACGATGCAGCGCGAGCACTACCTGCCGCTCAAGGTCATCAAGGGCTATCTCGACGACTTGGACGCCGGTCGCGAGCCCGAACTGCCCGGTGGTGCAATCACGGCGCCGTCGATGCTGTCGACCCAGCGGCGCCTGGGCCGGGACGCACTCATCCGCGAGGCCGGAGCGACACCTCAGCTGCTCAACGACGCGGTGTCGTCGTCGCTGATCGTGCCAGCGGAGTTCTACGGCGATGACGTGGCGGCCGTGCTCAGGTCGCTCGTCGAACTGCAAAAGTCGGGCATCGAACCGAGGCACCTGCGCACCTTCCGAGCCGCCGCAGAGCGTGAACTCGGACTGATCGAGAATGCGCTGATGCCGGTCACCCGCCGCAAGGACGCATCGAGCAGGGCCAAAGCGTTGGAACTGGCGCGGGAGATCGCCGGACAACTCGAGATCGTCCGTTCGAGTCTCATTCGCTCGGCCCTCGGTCGTCTTGATCGCTAGACTCAGTAAGCCCATCGGTCGACACGCCGACGGTTTTCACCGAATGTCGTTGCCCGAGTGGGTGGCGCTCGGTAGCGTGGAATCTGCTGGCAATCCGACTAGCACAGCACGTCGCAATCATGCCGAAAGGCAGAAGGCAATCGCATGAGTGAAGTCAGCAGCCGGAGCGAAGATTCTCGCTACGATCTCGGGCTCCTGTTCACGGACGGCCTACCCGACCTCGACGCCAGCTCCGGCTACCGCGGGGCAGTCGCCGCCCGTGCGGCCGGCATCAGCTACCGCCAGCTCGACTACTGGGCACGTACCGAGCTCGTCGAGCCCACCGTGCGCGGCGCAGCCGGCTCCGGATCACAGCGCCTCTACGGTTTTCGCGACATCCTCGTTCTCAAGCTCGTCAAGCGCCTCCTCGACACCGGGATCTCCCTGCAGCAGATCCGGACGGCTGTGAACCAGCTTCGCGAGGCAGGCGTGAATGACCTGGCCCAGACGACGCTCATGAGCGACGGTGCGAGCGTGTACCTGTGTACCTCCGACGATGAGGTTATCGACCTCGTCAGCCGTGGGCAGGGCGTCTTCGGCATCGCGGTCGGCAAGGTGCTGCGCGAGGTCGAGCACAGTCTCGTCGAGCTCGACGCCCAGCAGCCGGAGGCGACCGACGAACTCGCCGCGCGGCGCGCCCACCGCGCAAGCTGAGCTGCACTGCTCGCCCGGATCAGTTACGAGGCAGCGACTCGCGCCGGGTCTTCCATCTTTGCGGTGCGCATCACGCGCAGCAGAAGCTGATCGAAGTTGCGCGCCATCTCTTGGGCACTTTCGCCCGGCCACATGTGCAGCGGCTTGGCCGCGCCTTGCGCCTGCTGCAGCGAGGTGCGCTCGGGCAGCTGGGGGCTGAGCACGAGCGGGCCAAACATGTCTCGCAGCTCCTTGATCCGGAACTGGTGCTCGAGGGACTGCACTCGGGCGCGGTTCACGATGATACCGAGCGGCTGGAGCCGGGGGGAGAGGCCGCGGCGGATCTCTTCAATGGCGCGCAAAGCGCGATCGGCGGCGGCAACCGAGAACAGGCCCGGCTCGGTGACGACCGCGACACGGTCACTCGCAGCCCAGGCGGTGCGGGTCAGTGCATTGAGCGACGGCGGGCAGTCGATGAGCACGAGGTCGTAGTCGGACTCGACGTTGGCCAGTGCCTCCTCGAGCTTCCAGATCTCGCGAATGCTCGGATGCGGTCCATCGAAGTTGATCGATGACGGGCTTCCGATCATCACATCGATCTTGCCCGGCCGGCCGCGCGTCCACCCGCTCGGAGCGATCGCCGACCGCACGATCTTCTCCTTCGGTGACGCGAGAACATCGGCGACGTTGAGGTGACCGGCGACATTGATGTCCATTCCGGTCGAGACATCCGATTGTGGATCGAGGTCCACGACGAGGGTGCGGAGCCCCTTCGCGAAGGCGGCGGAGGCGAGCCCGAGGGTCACAGTGGTCTTTCCCACTCCTCCCTTGAGGGAGCTCACGCTGAGTACATGCACAACACGAAACGATACCTTCACTAGTCTGAAAGCACCTAAACGTCGATCATCGATGCGGACGAATCTGTAAGGGGCCTGATGTTCACAAAGATCCTGGTAGCGAACCGTGGCGAAATCGCCATTCGCGCCTTTCGCGCAGCATTCGAGTTGGGTGCGGCGACCGTAGCGGTGTTCCCCTACGAGGATCGAAACTCCCTTCATCGCCTCAAGGCCGATGAGGCCTACCAGATCGGCGAGCGAGGCCACCCGGTGCGCGCCTACCTCGATGTAGCGGAGATCGTGCGTGTAGCGGTTGAGTGCGGCGCAGACGCCATTTACCCCGGCTACGGCTTCCTTTCCGAAAACCCGGAGCTCGCCGCGGCGGCCGCGGCCGCCGGGATCACGTTCATCGGGCCGGGGCAGAAGGTGCTCGAGATGGCCGGCAACAAGGTCACCGCGAAGGAACACGCGATCGCCGCGGGTGTTCCGGTTCTGAAGTCGACCCCCGCATCGCGCGAGATCGACGAGCTCCTCGCCGGCGCTGACGCGATCGGCTTCCCGATCTTCGCCAAGGCCGTCGCCGGCGGCGGCGGGCGCGGGATGCGGCGGGTCGAGGT